>JAABUN010001291.1_pt1 | contig 56975 bp, 53 predicted proteins | sample 5559311 | NCBI WGS metagenome assembly JAABUN01 (sample SAMN10711877, study PRJNA513370) | rock metagenome | isolation source: Antarctica rocks | place: Antarctica: Victoria Land, Siegfried Peak sud
TGATCGCCCGCGTCCTGGCCTTCATCGCCTACTATAATCGCACCATGGCCGGGCCCTTCAAGTGGACCGACCAGGGCAAGCCGCTCTGCGGCTAACCACCGACGGATTCACGGCCGCGTGTACTAGGGTGATTAAGTCTGATGTAGGGGTACGAACCCAACTCAGGTACTTGTGCGAGCCACAGATGATAGCTTCGCATGAGAACGATGGTCTTGCCCAAAGCCATCGCACGCCTGACTAAACCGAAGCTCCGATGAGACCCCCATGCGCTACGCTGCAACTCATGCGGGTTTCACCTGGGCTTCGGTTTAGGTCGAAGCTATAGCGTTGGGATGGAATGATCGGGTTTGAATCTCGATACTTCTTGGAGTGATAGGGGAAGTACTGAATGCACATCAGCTTCGCGGCGACCCTATCGTGTCCGCAGCGACGAACGACATCCGCGAGGCGGTCTGACCACCACTTATAGCCCATAGTGTGGGAGAACTTCCTCCCAAGGTAGAAGAAGGGTGGCATACTCTCGAAGGTCAAGGTTCTCCGGTTTTGCACCACATAGTCTTTGTCATTGACGTTACTGCTATGGAATATCTCGAAGTCTTGCTTGACGATACCGGGGTTCTTGGCGAGCAGAATGACTTTTGCCGATTCGAGCGAACCCAAGAATGGCACAGGGAGCACCTCAAGGACGACCTGATAGTCAGGCTTCGCGGTACGATTTATTGCGTTAACCAGGAGTCGGTCCTCGGGCAAGACAAACGGGCCGGTCCTCGGCAGATTAGCCCACGGGTTCGTAACCGCTGATCCATGGCCCATCGCTCAACCCCTCCTGGTATTCAAGATATGGCCAGGATATCTGCGTGTAACTGTTCAGGTACTCGATTCCGCATGGGGAAGGGAGGTGCGCGGACGCCAAATGGGCGGAGCCGGGCGAAATCGGGCGAAAGTGGCCGCTTTCGCCCGCCGTCGGGCATCGAGCGCGCCAAGGTGCTTCGCCAGCGTTGCTTTCCCCATGCGGCAATCGCGCCCTGACACCCAATGAAGCGGTACCTGAACAGTTACATCTGCGTGGCATAACTAGCGCATTGATCCGTTCGGTGATCCGCTCGTCGGCACCGAAGATGGTGGACCGCAGCGCCTCGATCTCTGCTTTGAGGGGATGGTCTAACGCCCGCATGAAGCGATCGACCGCTTCGGCATCTGCCCCTCCGCACGTAGCATCGCCCGCACATTCGTTCTATATTTGCCATGCCCAGTATATTCGATGCGCCTACCGCATGCGAATCCCCCCCAAACGCAGTCTCCCTCATCGGCCCACTCGTGACCTCGCCGCTCTCAACAGACTGTTGGGCACAGACTGTTGGGCAATAGTGGGCGATACACGCGCTGCGCTAATACGTATGATAAACTTATGCCGTTCGGCAAGCCGTTGTCGTACCATCCCACTTTGGAGCTTATCCGATGCCTCACTCGCCACTCTCGACACGATCACGACTCCTTGCGCTCCTCCTGGTCGCGGTGCTGGCCGCCTGCCGCGCAAGTCCAACCGCCACAAGCGCACCGCCAGCGGTGGCCACCGCAGCCACCATCACGCGCACCACCGCCTCCACCACCAGCGGCATCGCGACCCGCGCGGGCACCCCAGCCGCCGCGCAGCCGACCGCCGTCCCGCGCACTGGCGGCGCGAAGGACCTGATCCTCTCCACCACCACCAGCACGCAGGACAGCGGCCTGCTCGACGAACTGATCCCCCGTTTCGAGGCGCAGACCGGCTATAAGGTCAAGACCGTCTCGGTCGGCTCCGGCGCGGCGATCGCCCTGGGACAGCGCGGCGAGGCCGATGTCGTGCTGGCTCACGCGCCGGACAACGAGCGGCAGTTCGTCGCCTCCGGCGTCGGCATCGAGCGCCAGCTCGTCATGTACAACGACTTCATCATCGTCGGCCCCGCCGAGGACCCGGCGGGCATCAAGGGCACGACCGACGCCCGCGACGCCTTGAAAAAAATCGCCGCCAGGGGAAGTCCCTTCATCAGCCGGGGCGACAACTCCGGCACGCAACAACTCGAACTCCAACTCTGGAAAGACGCCGCCATCGCGCCGAAAGGGCAAGGCTGGTACGTCGAGTCCGGCACCGGCATGGGGCAGACGTTGCAGATCGCCGACCAGCGCCGCGCCTACACCATCAGCGACCGCGCCACCTACCTCACCGCCAAGGAGCGCGTCACGCTCGATGTGCTGACCGAAAAGGACGAGCGCCTGCTGAACGTCTACCACGTCATCGCCGTGAACCCCGCCCGCTTCCCCGTCGTCAACGCCGCCGGGGCGCAGGCGTTCATCGCCTTCATCCTCGCGCCCGACACCCAGCGGTTCATCGCCCAGTTCGGGCGCGACAAATTCGGCCAGCCGCTCTTCACACCCTGCGTGAGCAACGGCTGCGGCCTGCGCGACCCGCGCGATTAACCGAGGGACCGCGTGCCAGACAGACCGCTTCGCAGCAGCCTCGCAGCAGCCCCACGCCCGCCCCCCGCCTATCCCTCGGCCCTCAGCACTCAGCAGATGCTCCCGCCAGATGTCTCTGGACCACCGCAACTGGTGGCTCCCGCCACGACGGGACGACGGGACTCGTCACTCATCCCTCGTGCCCCATGGACTTGATCTGGCAAGGACTCCTCGACGCCGTGCAATTGCTGGCGCGGCGCGACCTGGCGCTCCTACGGATCGCGGGACTCTCGCTCGCCGTCTCCGGCGCGGCGACGGTCCTGGCCGCGTTGCTCGGCATCCCGCTCGGGGCGACGCTGGCGCTGCGCCGTTTCCCGGGGCGGCGACTCCTCAGCAGCCTCGTCAACACCGGGATGGGCCTGCCGCCCGTGGTCGTCGGCCTCGCGGTGTCCATCCTCCTCTGGCGCAGCGGGCCGCTCGGCGCGCTCGCGCTCCTCTACACTCCCGCCGCGATGGTCGCGGCCCAGGTGTTCGTCGCCCTGCCGCTGGCGGCGGGGCTGACCCGCGCCGCGCTCGGCGCGCTCGACGGCGAGTTGTCGGGCGCGTTGCGAGCCGACGGCGCGCGTGAGTGGCGGGTCGGCTGGGAACTGGTGCGCGCGGCGCGACCGCAGGTGGTGGTCGCGGTCGCGGCGGCGTTCGGGCGGGCGATATCCGAGGTCGGCGCATCGCTGATGGTCGGCGGCAACATCCTCGGCCAGACCCGCATCCTGACCACCGCGATCACCCTCGAAACGAGCCGTGGCGAATTCGCCCGCGCCATCGCGCTCGGCTTGATCCTCCTCACCCTCGCCTTCACGGTCAACGTCGGCCTCGTGCGCGGCGCGCTCGGCAGCCGCGCCACCAACTGATCGCGTCCACCACGACGCAGCGGGCCAACGCCAACCTCGCGCGAACAGCGGCGAATTTGACGGTTGGGATATTCAACGGCTGCTCTTCGCAGATATGAGTTGGGCTAGCCACCACCGTCCCCACCCTCCCTTTTAGGGGAGGGTCGCCGCCCACAGGCGGCGGGGAGGGGTCACCCCCGCGCCCCGCCAACCTCCGCCAGCAGCCGCTCCGGATCGCCCCGATACAACTCCCATGCGCGCGGATCAGCCGTGGCAGCAGCCAACCGCCCGCTCAGGACGCCATTCACCGGCGTGGGCACGCCGAGACGCGCGCCCAGCGCGACGACCGCGCCGTTGTACCAGGCGATCTCGCTCCGACCGCGCGCCGCGTGCAGATCGAGGGCCAGCGACGGCAATTTCGTCCCGCGTCCGGCCCCCACGCGCGCGGCGAGGAGTCGTCGCGCCAGCGACGCGGGGCAGGCCATCGCCAGGGCGAGGGCACGGGTCGGGTAAGCGGGCAGATCGACCAGGCCGATCCCGGCGGCACGCATGACCGCGCGCGCCTCCTGGAAGGCACGGCGCTCGACCGCGAAGAGGCGCGGGTCGGCGTAGAGGGCGGCGGGCGGCAGATCGAGCAGGGCCGCCTGCGCGTTCGCGAGCAGGTTCAGCAGCAGCTTCGACCACTTCAGGACGCGGACGGAGCGCGCCACGACGAGCGGCAGGCCGGTGGGGCGGAAGCGCGCGACCAGTGGCGCGAGATCCTCCGCGCCGAGTGGGCCGAAGCCCAAGCCCCCCTTCGCGGTGTGGCGTACGACCCGCCCCGGCCCCGACACGCTGACACTGATCGTGAACGCCCCTGCGCGCACAGCGTCCGCACCCAACGCCGCGACCAGCGCCGCTTCGTGGCCGACGCCGTTCTGCACGCTGAGGACGACCGCGCCCCTCGCGACGAGGCCCCGCAGATCGGGGAGCGCAGCGGCGGTGTCATACCCCTTCACGGCGAGGATGACAAGCGTTGGCGGGCGCGACAATTCACCCACGGTGGCGATCGCCGCGAGCGGGATCGCCCGTTCGGCCGGGGTGCCGGGCGCGAGGCGTTCCTGCACGATCGTCAGCGGGCCGCGCGCCAGGGCGTCGCGGAGGGCCGGACGCCCGAGCAGGGTCACATCGTGCCCGGCGAGCGCGAGGGTGCCACCGATGAACTGGCCGACCGCGCCCGCGCCGTAGATCAGGATCGGGCCATCCATCGGCGCGGTCACGCCTTGTCCTCCGGCTTCGCGCCCTCACGCTCGCCGCGCAGCTTCAGTTCGCGCCCGTGCATCAGCCGCTCGATGTTGCTGCGATGCTGCCAGACGGCCACGGCGAAGAGGGCGAAGAGGAAGACGACGTAGATCGGGTGGCGCGGGTCGAGGAACACGGCGTCGTAGAAGGCCAACACCAGCGACGCGACGAGGAGCATGATCAGCGAGGCGAGGGAGGAGTAGCCAGTCGAGAGGATCACAATCCACCAGACGATCACCGCGACGATCCCCACAGGCGGCACTAGCGCCATGATCACCCCGAGCGAGGTGGCGATGCCCTTACCGCCATGGCCGCGCAGGAAGATCGGGAAATCGTGACCGATGATCGCCGCCAGCCCGATCAGGACGATCGCGAGGTCGGGCAGCCCCAAAACACCGCGCGCGAAGATCACCGGCACCGCCCCCTTCAGCGCATCCCCGAGGAGGACCAGCAGCGCCGGGACCGCGCCGCCGACGCGATAGGCGTTCGCCATCCCGATATTGCCGCTGCCATACTGCCGAATATCCTTGCCGGTGGCCGCCCTGATGATCAGGAAGCCGCTCGGGATCGATCCAAAGAAATAGGCCACGACTAGCATGACGATTGTCTGCACGACGCCCATTCCAGCTCCCCTATCGCCTGCTGGCGCGCGGCGGGACCACCGCGTCCCCCCGTCGCAGGCGGCATCATAGCGGCGAGGGCCAGGGGACGCAACCGGCGCGCAAGCGTCTTCGCACCGGGACCGCCGCCGAGCGCCGGAGCGATTCGTCTCCAGGGCGCGGTCCAGAATCTTGCGCGGTGGGAGTGCGAGCGGTGAGGCAGACTGCCTTAATGATCCGTCACTCCTCAATTGCTATTTATGCTCGCGCCCCCTACCCTCGATACATCTTAAACGAGAGCGCTGTGCCGCTGAGGAGGACACGATGGTCGTACCCGATGCCAACACCATGCCGGTCGTCAACATCGTGGGGGAGCGCGTCGCGCTCGGCCCTCTCCGCCGCGAGGATATCCCCCTCCATCACCGCTGGCACAACGACTTCACGATCCGGCGCACGCTCGGGGAGCCTTGGCCCCGCACCCTCGAGCGGGAGCTGGCCTCGTATGAGCGCGACGCGCGGGCTGAGGGGGACGCGCACTTAACCATTTACGACCGTGCAACCTGGCAGCCCATCGGCACAACCCATCTGTTCGGGCTCGACTTTCGCAACGGGCGGGCGGAATTCGGCATCCTCATCGGCGAAGATGCGTACCGGGGGCGCGGCTACGGCACCGAGACAGCGCGCTTGATGCTCGACTACGCCTTCACCGCGCTCGGTCTGCATAACGTGTACCTGACGGTGAACGCGTACAACGAGGCGGGCCTCCGGGCCTATGCGAAGGCCGGGTTCCGGGAGTTCGGGCGGCGGCGACAGTGCAAGACGATGGGCGGGCGGCGCTGGGACGTGGTGTACATGGACTGCCTCGCCACGGAGTTCAACAGCTCGCTGCTCGCCGCCATCTTCACGCCGCACGATCCGGCGACGGGAGACCCTTCGACCCGGATCGACTGAGTGCGCGCACACGCGTGAGTGATGGGTAGCGCGCCGCGTGGCAGCAGTGCTGGAGGAATGATGAGATGAGACAGACGAAGTATGCCATCCGGCTGTCCGAAACGGTCCGCACCATTGCCCACACTGGCGCGCACGGTGGCAACGTCCGTGCGGAGATGATGACGCGGTCGCAAGCCGCTCCGGCGGAGGGTACAACACGATGGACCAACTCCTCGCGGCGATCGAGCGCCGGGCCATCGGTCGCGACGCCCCCCTCATTGTAGCCCTGGACGGTCGCAGCGGGACCGGCAAATCAACGCTCGCGGCGCGGCTTGCCGTCATGGTCAATGCCGTCGTCATCACCTGCGACGACTTCTACTCGGGCAGCACCGACGCGGCATGGCTCGCCCGCACCCCCCAACAGCGCGCCGCCTGCTGCATCGACTGGCGACGTCTCAGACGCGAAGTGGTAGAGCCGTTGCGGGCCGGTCAGCGCGCCCGCTACCACCCGTTCGACTTCGCCAAAGGCAGCGGCCTGGCGCGACACACGATCACCCACGACCCGAGGCCGATCGTCATCCTCGATGGGGCCTATTCCGGCAGGCCCGAGTTGGCGGATATCGTCGACATCGCCGCGCTCCTCGAACTCTCGGATGGCGTGCGGCGCGGCAGGCTCATCGCGCGCGAGGGACCCGCCTTCATGGCGGCCTGGCATCCCGTATGGGACGCGGCTGAAGACCACTACTTCACGAACATCTGCCCGCCGTCCCGCTACGACTTCGTGCTCACTGTCGCCGCTTGAACCCGCGCCGACCATCCCGTCGCCCCCTCGGGTGAACACCGACCTATTCCGCGCTCCCTTTCAGGTGACATGTCGCGTAACCCCGCAGCGAGGCACAGCATCGGCGGTATCATTGGCGTAGGTCATCGGCGCAGCGATCGAATGAAGCAGAACAAGGAGTCGGATTCACCATGCAACCGCATGAGCGCATCGCGCCAGGACCGAGTCAGGAATCGGTCTGGGACTATCCCCGCCCGCCGCGCGTGGAGGCGACCACGAGCCATATCCAGATCGTCTTCAACGGCGTGACGATCGCCGAGACCCGCCGCGCCCGGCGCGTCCTGGAGACGAGCCACCCGCCCGTCTACTACATCCCGCTGGAGGACGTCACACCGGGCGTCTTCACCCCGACGAGCGGCACCACATCCTGCGAGTTCAAAGGCGCGGCGAGCTACTACGACATCGTCGTGGGCGAGCGCACCCTGGCGCGCGGGGCCTGGACGTACCGCCAGCCAGCACCCGCCTTCGCCACCATCGCCGATCACATCGCCGTCTATCCCGGCCAAATGGACGCCTGCTACGTGGATGGCGAGCGGGTGCAGGCCCAGCCCGGCGACTTCTACGGCGGCTGGATCACCGCCGCGATCGTCGGCCCCTTCAAGGGCGGCGCGGGCACACGGGGCTGGTAGCGGGGGCATCGTCGGTCGTCGGTCGTCAGACTCGGCCACCAGGCGTGGCGATCCGGCGGTAGGCGAACGGGCGGCGACCCCGCCCCGGCCCAGCGGCAAACCCCACTGTGCCCCCCGGTCCCCACATGGGTGAGCCGGTGGTCGGGGGAGGCGGAGGGGGGCGGGTGCGCCGAACGGGCGTGCTATACTCGCCACGCAATGTCCGTACGGGCGACAGCGTGGGGGTTGGACGGGGTGAGCGGCGGGTATCCGAGTCTGGTGGAGAAGGTGCGCGGCTTCCTGCTGACGCAGGGGGGTTCGACGGACGAGGACACGCTGATCCGCCACGTTTTCGGCTCGACCGGCTCGCCCGACCTTTGGCGGTCGCTGTTGCGGCAACTCCTCGCGTCGCCGGGCGCGGAACCGCTTGTCGAGCGGGGCGCGGACGGGCGTTGGTGCCTGCCGAACGGCACGCCGCGCGATGGGAGCGTGGGCTTCGGCGCGCTCGATTATGTCGTGTTCGATGTGGAGACGACCGGCCTGAAACCGCACACGCAGCGGATCATCGAGGTCGCGGCGCTGCGCTACCGGGCCGGGCGTGCGCAGGATGTGTACAGCACACTGGTCCAGCCGGAGCGGGCGTTGCCGGGGCAGATCGTCTCGCTGACCCGCATCACCGACGATCTGCTGAGCGACGCGCCGCGCTTCGCTGAGGTCGCTGAGGCGCTCCTGGGTTTCCTGGGCGACGATCTGCTCGTCGGCCACAACGTCTCGTTCGATCTCGCGTTCCTGGATGCCGAGTTGCGACGCTTGGGCCGACCGACCGCCATCAACGCGCGTCTCGACACCCTGACCATGGCGCAGCATGTCCTGACCGGCCAGCGCCGCTGGAATCTCGACGCGGTCGCCAGGGCGCTCGGATTGCCTGTGCCGAGCGGCCGACATCGCGCCGAAGCCGACGTGCGCCTGACGGCGGCGGTGTTCGCCGCGCTGCTCGATCGCGCCCCGGCACGCGGGCTGCACACCCTCGACGATCTGCTGCGGGTCGGGGGCGCGCGCGGGAATAGCTATGCCGGGGAGAACACCCACGCGGCGGTCGGGCGCGGGAGGATCGTGCTCGACCCGGCCTGGTTGAGCGTCATCCCGCACCGGCCCGGCTGCTATCTGATGCGCGACGCCGCCGAGACGATCATCTACGTCGGCAAGGCGAAAGACCTCCGCAACCGGGTCGGATCGTATTACTCCCAGACGTTGGGGGAAACCCGCAAGCCGGGATTGCTGGAAGCGATCGCGCGGATCGAGACGATCGTGGTCGGCTCGGAGTTGGAAGCGCTGCTGCTCGAATCGCAGCTCATCCGCCGCCACACGCCGCGCTACAACGTGCAGGGGCGCTACTTCGAGCACTATCCCTACATCAAGGTGGACCTCGCCGACGCCTGGCCGCGCGTCTACCGCACCCGCCGCCGCCAGGAGGACGGCGCGGCCTACTTCGGCCCGTATCGCAACCCGCGCGCGGTGCGCCGCGCGCTGGAAGCGCTCGAAGAGGTGCTGCCGATCCGCACCTGTCGCCAACGCGCGCGCACCCCGGAGCAACGCTGGCCGCAATGCCTGCGCCTCACCCTCGGGCAGTGCCTCGGCCCATGCGTCGGCGCGACCACGCAGGCGGAGTACGGCGCGGTCGTGGGCGATCTGTTGCGCTTCCTGGCGGGCGACGCCCAGGTGATGCTCGACCGCTTGCAGGCGCAGCGGGTGGCGCTGCAGGGGCGCGGCTACTCGACCAAATCGGCGCAACTCGAAGGGGCGCAGCGGCACATCGCGGCGGTGGCGCGCGAGGGCGCGCTGGTCACGACCGCGCTCCATAGCGACGATCTGGTCCTCGTCCTCCCCTCGGTCGAGGCGGAGGCGGTCGAGGCGCTGATCCTGACGCGCGGGCGGCTCTGGGCCTGGACGCGCGTCGGGCGCGGCGAGCCTGCCGCCGCCGTGGCAGGGCGACTGCAACGCTCCTGGGCGCGCGCCCACGCGGGCGAGCTGCCGCCGCTCGATCACCAAACGATCGACGAGACGGCGCTGCTCACCAATTGGCTGCGACGCCGCGCGGACGACCTGACGATCTTCCCCTTCCCCACCGACGACATCCCCGCCGCCTGGCACGGACTCGCCACCAAACTCTTGCACGCCGAACCGATGCGCGAAGATTGGGAAGCGCTGGCAGCCGAACCGCCGGAAGACGAGGAGGGGGAGGACGACGACCTGATCGCGGATGACGACGATGCGGATGAGGTGATCGTGCTGGAGCATATTGGCCCGTAGTCCGCCCCCGCCCTCACTCGTCCGCGTGCAGGTCGAACTCCTGCCACAGCCGCTCGGCGGTCTGGAGTTTCGGGGCGGCGTCGAGGTGGGTGCGGAGCGAGATGGCGGTGATCAGCGCGTTCGCCAGACTCGCGCCGGGGGCGTAGGGGGGCAGCAGGCGTAGCGGGCCGACGCGCGCGATCAGGGAAAGATCCGCCAGCCGGGCGATCGGGTTGAACAGGCCGTCGGTGAGCGCGACGCGACCGGCCCCGACCCGCGCGGCGTGGCGCAGCACCGCCATGGTGACGCGATCGACGCGGCGAAAGCTGATCACCACCAGCGCGTCCTCGGCGTCGAGCGGCACCAACTGATCGGCGAGGTCGCCAACCGTCTGGTTGAGGAGTCGCACATCGGGCAGGATGAGGCGCAGGCCGAGGCAGAGGATCGTGGCGAGGCCGTACGAGCCGCGCGAGCCGAAAACGTAGACCCGCCGCGCCGCCACCAGTCGATCGACGACCGCGCGCAGGACTTCGGGATGCAGATCCTCGGCGGAGGCGCGGATATTCTCGGCGTCTTCGAGCATCACCCGCAACGCCGCCACCTCCGGCGTGTCGCCGAGGCCGAGCAGCCCGGCCTCGACCCGCTCCGGCACCGCCGCCGGGTCCAGGAACGGTTCGCGCAGGCGGGCCTGGAGGTCAGGGTACCCGGCGAAGCCGAGGGTCTGCGCCGCACGCGTGACGGTCGACTCGCTGACCCCCGCCTCCCGCGCCAGCTCTGCGGCCGAGATCACCGCCCCAAGCCGGGTATCGGCCAGCAGATGATCGATCACCCGCCGCTGTCCGGGACTCAGGCGCTCGTACCCCTCGGCCAGCGCCGCCGTCACCTCGCGCAATCCGCCACCGGGGGGTACGGCGTGTGGGGTCATCCGGCACCTCAAGTCGTCGGTCGTCGGGTGAGTCGTCGGTCGTCAGTCGTTAGGGGCTATGCAGTGGCGCTGCGGCATTGCGCCGTAGAGCGGACCTCCACTGACAACTGACGACCGACGACCGACGACTCACCATTTCGGCATCAGCGGCAGCCAATCGGGATTCCGCTCGCGCATCGCGGAGACGTCGTCGCGGGCGAGGGAGCCGCGATTCTTGTACGCTTCGGCGGCGGCGGCGAGCTTATCCTCGTCGATGGTCACCCCCAGGCCGGGGGCATCCCAGTGGTCGATCATCCCGTCGCGGAAGCGGAAGCGGGCGGTCTCGTTGATCACGTCGGCCGGGTTCCAGGGATAGTGCGTGTCGCTGGCGTAGGTGAGGCTCGGGAAGGCCGCCCCGGCGTGGATCATCGCCGCGAAGCTGATCCCGAGATGGCTGTTGGAATGCTGCGACACCCCCCAATTCAGCGTGCGGCAGACCGTGGCGAGGTCGCGGAACGCGGTCAGCCCGCCCCAAGAGTGGTGGTCGCCGAGGACCACCTGGACCGCGCGTTGCCGGAACGCGACCGGGATATGCGGGAAGGCGGTGACGCACATATTCGTGCTGAGCGGGATGGCGGTGTGCAGCGCCACCTGGGCCATCCCCTCGATCCCGGCGGTCGGGTCTTCCAGGTACTCGATGTGCGTATCGCGCAACTGCTCCGCGACCCGGATCGAGGTCTCCACCGACCAAGCGGCGTTCGGGTCGATCCGCAGCCCGGCCTTCGGGCCGAAGCGCTCGCGCAGCAGCTTGATCGTGCGGACCTCTTCCCACGGATCGAGGACCCCCGCCTTCAGTTTGAAGACGGTCATCCCGAAACGCTCGTGGAACTGCTCGGCCTGGCGCACCAGCGCCTCGGGGGTCAGCGCCGCGCCCCAATCGTCGTCGCCCTCCTCCTTGAAGAACATGTAGGCCGCGAACGGCACCCGCTTGCGCACGGCCCCGCCCAGCAGATCGGCGACCGAGCGCCCGGTCGCCTTGCCGATCAGGTCGAGACAGGCGACCTCGATCGCCGCGAAGACGCGTGCATTGCGCCCGATCAGCACCCGCAAACGCTCCAATTGGTAGGCGTCGGTGCCGAGGACGTGCTTCGCGGCGGCCTGCAACTCCTGGACGAAGAGGCCGCCGCCCGGCCCCTCGCCGAGCCCTTCGAGGCCGTCGGCCGTGCGCAGTCGCACGACCGCGCGCAGGAAGTGAGGCTCGTGGATACCGTGATGATTGAGCAGCGGCGGATCGGGGCAGGCCACCGGCGTGACGATCATCTCGGTGATCGTCAGATCGCGTTTCGTGCCCGCAGCGGCGTTCTTCGACACGCTGTCCCTCCTTGATTTCATCGTTCTGCTCGGGCGTACCGGCAAGCGGCGGGTCGCGCTCAGAACTTGATCGCGCCTGCGGTGAGCCCCTTGATGAACTGCTGCGAGGCGAGCGCGAAGACGATCAGCAGCGGCAGGCTGGCCGTGACGTAGCAGGCCATGATCAGCCCCCACTGGGTCCCGAAATCCCCGGCGAAGGTGCGTAGAACCAGGGCCAGCGTGTAGTCGGCCCGCTTGCTGATCACCACGAACGGCCAGATGAAGTCGTTCCAGAGGCTGATCAGCTGGATGATGCCGAGCGTGGCGAGGATCGGCCTGGAGAGGGGGATGATGATCCGCCAGTAAATCGTCCAATGGCTCGCGCCGTCCACGCGCGCCGCCTCGACCAGTTCGCCGGGAATCGCGGCGAAGAAGGTACGCATGACGAAAATGGCGAAGATTTCCCCCGACGCGACGTAGGGGATGATCAGCCCCAACTGGTTCCCGAGCAGGTTCAACTGCCCGGTGACCACGTAGCGCGGCACCAGCAGCAGGACTTGCGGGATCATCAACAGGGAGATAACCCCGGTGAAGAGCAGCCGCGAGCCGGGGAAGCGGAAGCGGGCGAACGAGTAGGCGGCCAGCGAGGAGACCAGCAAGGTCACGCCGATCGTGCCCACGCAGACGAGGGTGGTGTTGAGCACGGGCCGCAATATCTGTCCGAACGCGAACGTGTAGTTCTCGAAGTGGAGCGGGAAGGTCGGCCAGATCGGCTGCACGGAGAACTGCGCCCGTGTCTTGAACGAGATGGTGATCATCAAGGCGAAGGGCAGGTAGGTCAGCAGGCCGATCAGCACGAGGAAGCATTGCAGCGGGAGGTTCCAGCCTTTCCGCCCGCTTCCGGCGCTATGCGGGCCGGAGGCGGCGGCGTCTGCGGTCGAGAGTCGTTGTTGCGCATCCAGCATCGCGCGCTCCAATCCGATCGGTGGTCATCGGTGGTCATCGGTGGTCATCGGTGGTCATCGGTGGGCGCTGGTATGCATATCCGGCGATGCCCCCCGGCCCCCGATTTGGGGGAGGAGCCGCCGTGCGGAGGGCGGCCACCCAGGCACATCCGCGACGCGGCACCTAGATCGCCGCTTGCTCGCGCGTCTCGGTCTCGGGACTCTTCAACAAGAACTGGTTAATCAACGTCAGGGCGAGGATGAAACCGAACATCACCAGCCCGATCGCCGACGCATAGCCGAGGCGGTTCCCCTGAAAGGCCTTGTGGAAGAGATGCAGGCCGGGCACGATCGTCGCGTTGGCCGGGCCACCATCGGTGAGGATCAGCACGCTGACATAGCGCTGGAACGTCTCGATCACCGTCAGGATGGCGAAAAGCCGGATCTGGCCCATCAGCAGGGGGAGGTCGATCCGGCGGATACGGGTCCAGACGCCCGCCCCATCGAGGCGGCTGGCGTCGATCACGTCTTGGGGGATATTCTGCAGGCCCGCGAAATAGATCAGCATCGAGGTCCCGCTCGCCCAGGGGAAGCCGATCAGCACGTAGGACCAGAGCGCCGTGTCGGGCGACGAGAGCCAGAGCTTCGGTGCCTGGCCCCAGGAGGTCAGCACCGTATTGAGGAAGCCATCGACCGGATTGTAGAGGTATTGCCAGAGCAGCAACGTCACCAGGCCCGGGACGATCGCCGGTACGAGCAGGAAGACGCGCCAGAACTTCTGCGCCCGCTCCGAAGCGAGATTGAAGATCGCTTCGGCGATCACGATCGGCATCACGAAGGGCACGGTCAGATAGAAGAGGAAGATCAGCAGGATATTGACGAGCGACTTGCGGAACGTGGCGTCGCGCGCCAACTCCTGGAAGTTCGCCAGACCGATGAAGTTGTTGATGCGGAAGCCGTCCCAATCGTAGAACGCCTGCTTGAGCGCCAGGAAGGCCGGCCAGTACTCGAAGAGGATCAGGAAGGCGAATGCCGGCACTATGAAGAAATAGGCTATCCGCATCCGCCACATGCGTTGCCAGACGTTATCGCGCGCCCTCGGCACGCTGGCACCGGCGGTGTGCGGTCCGGTGATCGGTCGCACGGCCATCGCAAGTACTCCATTTGCGGCGTGGGGTCGGGGGTCGAACGGGCGTGTCGGCCCCCGACCCCACGCCGCCATGTTGCCCGATCGTGGGGGGGCGCATCAAGCGCCACCACCTCCGCCGCCGCCAGTCGCGGCCACCAGGCCCGGCCACCAGTCGCGGTGGTCCAGAGATGGTCCAGAGATGCTCCAGAGACCTGCAGGCGGCACCCCCTCCCCCGAATTGTGAGCGGGGGAGGGGTATGCGCTGCGGCTGATCGCGCGGCGCGGCATTTCGGGGCGGGGACTACGTGCAGACGATGTCGAGCTTCGATTCGCGGATGACCTTCTGGGCGTAGGCGCGGATCTCGGTCTGCTGATCCTTGACGTAGGTGTCGAGGTCTTTCTGGCCCAGGAGGTAGGCCTGAAAGTTCGGGATCCAGTCCGGGCGATTGCCATAGTAGAAGTAGGTCGGGAAGAGCTGGGCCGGGTTCTTGTAGAAGAGGGTCAGGCGCGGGTCGTCCAGCTTCACCGCCGGGTTGATCGGCAAGTCGTACGACGGCTTGACGTAGAGGGCCTGGATCTCCGGCGTCGTCATCCACTGGAGGAAGTCGATCGCGATCGCCTCGCCACCCGGATCTTTGTCCTGCCGCAAGTCGGGTGTCGCGATCATGTACTGCAAGCCGCGCTCGCCGTCGTCGGCGATCGGCACGGCGTTCTTCGCCAATTCCTCGCCGAACGTCTCCGCGTCGGGCTGCGGCGTCGGGAAGGCCCCCACATCGAACGATTCGAGGCCCTCGGACTTCGCCTCGTCGATACGGCGGAGGATCGTCTGGCCCTGATTCGCGGGGGTGCCCTGCCAGAGCACGGCCTTCTGGGTGAGATACAACTGCTCGATATCGGCGGCCTTCAGGGTGGTGGAACCGGGCGGGAAATAGGCGAAGAGGCGCTTGGTCGTCTCGGCCGCCTTGCGATTCCAGTCGCTGTCCATCTTCCACTTGCCGGAACAAAGCGCGGTGAAGCGCGTCATGTCGGAGGCAAAGTTCTTGCCGCCACTCATCTCCAGCCACGCCTTGCGGCTGATCGAGGCGACGGTGACGTTGTAAACATGCGACAGGGCGAACGCGTCGCCCGCGCGCGCCATCGGGATCAGGTTGGCACCCTTCAGCTTGTCGAGGACGGTGAAGAACTGCGGCCAAGTCTTCGGCTCGTCGGCCTCGGTGAGGCCCGCCTTCTGCCAGAGTTTCTTATTGTAGAGGTAGGTCGCCTTGTAGGCGGTCAGCGTCACCGAATGGATCTGCTTCAGGGAGGCCTGGATATAGGCGAGTGCGTCCTCCGGGAAATCTTGCCGCCAGGGCTTCCTCGTGTACGGGGAAACCTTGTCGAGGTACGGCGACATCACGACCCACGGCGAGGTATTGGTCGCCTCCTGCGAGGAGGTGGTGACGGCGTGGCTCCCGACGATCGTCGGCACATTCCTGGCCGCCTGCCGCGTCTTGATCCACTCCGTCAGCTCATCGAAGCTCGACCCCGGCACGCGCTGCCACTCGATCGTGACGCCCGGATGATCCTTGACGTAGCGATCGATCAACTGCTGGAAGATGGCATTGCCCGGATCTTCCTGCCCGTTGGAGAGCGGCGAGGCCGGCTGACGCCCGATCGTGATCTTCCCCCGCAACGCGGTCCGTGTCTCGGGGACCGCCGTGGCCGCCGGGGCGGCGCTCGCCCCGGCGGATGCGGCGGTCGGGCTGACGAACACGACTTGCGCCCCACCGCTCTTGGTCGCGACGGGCGCGGGCGTCTCGGTCGCCCCGCCACAGGCGGCCAGCAGGGCCATGCAGGCCCCGGCGAGCGAATAGCCGAGGAACCGCCTGCGTGTCAGGCTGGGTGTCGACCCGCCCACATTGTACGTCGTTGGCGCCAACTTCTCGGCCAATTCCCTACCACCTTCCGGGTCCGCACCCCTCGCAGGATGTCCCACTCACCGCTACTCAGCCTCCAGTGCACCAATCCCTGAACCGACAATTTGTCGAACCTGTCTGCACGACATTGTAGGGATACGTCGCGAAGATTGCAAGAGCCGTTGCAACCGCTTGTCGGGACTGCAAGTGGCGTGTATGCTACGGGCGCTATAACACCGGGTGGTTGGGGACGTTATTGAGAACGAGGACGCAGGGACAAGCGCGCGACAGCGACCATACCGGACCGACTCGGCCACAGCGCACAACACGAATGCGGGCGCGGGGAACGCGACAGGAGGGACCACCACCATGGCGGCGGCGAACGCGACACACACGGCGATGCACCCCGAGGCGCTGAAAGGCCACCTGCGCGGGGCGCTGGCCTTCCCGATCACCCCGTACAAGGCCGATGGCTCGGTCGATCTCGATGGCGTGCGGGCGAACGCGCGCTGGCTGCCCGCGTCGGGCGTCTGCGCCATCGTCTCGCCGAGCGGCACCGGCGAACTCTTCGCCCTGACCCCCGACGAGTGCGCGGCGGTGACCCGCGCCACGGTCGAGGCGGTGGCCGGGCGCGTGCCGGTGATCGCGTCGGTCGGGCACGGTTCCGCCATCGCCGCCGATCTGGCGCGGCGGGCCGAGGAGGCGGGGGCCGACGGTATCCTGGTCCTGCCGCCCTACTACGGCAATCCCGACCCGCAGGGCCTGATCGACTACTATCGGGCGGTCGGCGAGGCGACCTCGCTCGGCATCATGCCCTACGCGCGCGACTCCGCCTTGTTCACCCCGACGCTCGCCGAGCGGCTGATTCGCGCCGTGCCGAACCTGATCGCGTTCAAGGACGGTCGGGGCGACGTGCGGCTCTTCCGCTCGATCCGCGAGCATTGCATCGAGCGACTGGGCGCGGAGCGGGTCGTCTGGCTGGCGGGTGTTGGCGACGATCTGGTCGCCCCCTACTTCGCGTCCGGCGCGGTCGGCTTCACATCGTCCCTCGCCTGCTTCTGGCCCGAGGCGTCGGTCGAGCTCTACACCCTCGCCGCCGCCGGGGATATGGTCGGCCTCGCCGAGCTGCACGAGCGCGCGGTGCGCCCCTTCTACGCCCTGCGCGAGCGCGGGAAAGGCTTCGAGGTGTCGGTGATGAAGGCGGCGATGGAACTGCTCGGTCACCCGGCAGGCCCCGTCCGCCCGCCCCTCGGGCACCTCTCCGCGCAGGACCGCGCCGACCTCCGCGCCATCATCGAGCGACTGGGTATCCCAACGGCGGCGCAGCGCGTGGGGTAGCGGCTGGCACTCACCAGTTAGGACGCGCGTCTAGCCGGTGAGGCGCCAGCCGCCCTCGCGCGTATGCCTCGGGGCGATCCATCGCGTTCTCGCCACTGCCTGCGTCTGTGCTACTCTGCGGCTGCGGATCGATGAGCAGCAGGAGGAGGGCACGCGATGGCTGGCTGGAGCGAGGGGGAGATCGTTGTCCGCGAGACGACGATCCATTACTACCGGATGGGACACACCGGGAAGCCGCCCGTGGTCCTGCTGCACGGGTTCACCGATGCGGGGCTCTGCTGGCTGCGTCTGGCCTCAGATCTCGCCCCGGACTACGACCTGATCATGATCGACGCCGTGGGACACGGCCTGTCGGGCGGCCCGGAACACGGCTTCCGCGAGCGCGCGCCCGGTGATGTACTCGCGGTGATCGCCGCGCTCGATCTCGACTGCCCGGCGCTGGTCGGCCACTCGATGGGGGCCGCGACCGCCGCCGGGGTCGCCGCCGAGGCGTCCGAACGGTTGCGCGGCATTGTGCTGGAAGATCCCGGCTGGCGCGACACCGCCCCGGCACCGACCGAGGTCGGGGCGACGGGCGTGGCAATGGGGAGCCGCGCCCCGCTCGGTGGCCCCGAATGGGTCGCGTGGATCACGGCCTTTCAGGCGATGGGCCAGGAAGAACGCCACACGCAGGCTGCGGCGGAGCGTCCCGAGTGGGCAGATGCCGACCGCCTGCCGTGGGCCGACGCCAAGGCGCAGTTCAACCTCGCTGTCATCGCCGCGCGCGGGCCGATTGGCATCCCACCCTGGCGCGACACCGTGCGCCGGATGGCCTGCCCGGCCTTGCTGATCACCGCCGACCCCGAGCGCGGCGCGATCGTCACGCCCACGATCGCGCGCGAGGCATCCGGCCTTTGGCAGACCGGCGAGATCGTCCATCTGCCCGGTGCGGGGCATAACATCCGCCGCGAGCAATATGCGCCCTATCGCGAGGCGGTGAGCGGGTTTCTGCGGCGGGTACTCGTCTGAGAACAAGTGCGGCACGAACTTCATGCACGGAGACAACCAGCGTATCACGCCCGAGCGAGCGCCAGGGCCTCCGCGAAGCGCGCCTGGGCCGACGCGGTGTTCGGCGCGAGGTTGACGATGAGATGGCCCACACCGAGCGCGTCATAGGCACGCAGCCCCGCCGCGATCTCCGACGTCGAGCCGGTCAGTACCTTGTCCGGATCCTCGATCGGCATCGTCACGTCGCCGAGATCGGGGTAGGCCACTTGCACCCCGACGGTCACTTCCAGCGTCTGGGGATCGCGCCCGACCTCGACACAGGCCGCCTCCAGATCGGCGCGGCGCGGCGCGAGCGGCGTTGGTTGGCCGAACCAGGCGGTGTTCCAGCTATCGGCCCATTCCGCTGTCAGGCGCAGCATCCGTGGCCCCTTCGAGGCGATCAGGATCGGCAATCGACCGGGGCGCGGGCCGCGCGGGTGCAACTCGCACTCCAGGGCGCTCAGATATTCGCCACGGAAATCGACACGCCCTTCCTTGATCAGCGGCACGATGATCGCGATCGCCTCCTCGAAACGCGCCGCCTTGTGATCGAACGGCAGGCCAAACGCGTCGAATTCCGGCTGGTGCCAACCCGCCCCCAGCCCGAGGATCAGCCGCCCGCCGCTGATCTCGTCGAGCGTCACCGCCATTTTCGCCAGCACTGCCGGATTGCGAAAGGCGGTACAGAGGACGATCGTGCCTAATTCCACCCGCTCGGTCGCCTCGGCCAGCGCGCAGAGAGTCGTCCAGCACTCCCAGATGCCCGACGTGGGCGTATCGGGGAAGCGGTAGATCAGGTGGTCGTAGAGCCAGATCGAGTCGAAGCCCGCCGCTTCCGCGTGGCGGGCCAGGTCGCGGATCTCGCGATAGGATGGGGCCTCGCCCGTTTGCGGATCCTCCGCCATCGGCAGGACCACACCGACTTTCATACTCGAACTCCTTTGTTATGTCACATGTATCGCGGCTGCGCTATCGAGCGCATCGTACCATGGGTACGGGTATGGAGCCGGACGATGAGCTGTGGCGGGAGCGGGCAGGTATAGGGCCGGACGATGTCGGCGGCGATCTCGCGCGCCATGCCCCGGTCTGCTACGATGCGCGCCACTACTGTCGGAAAGCAAGGAGGCAACGATGACCGCGAAGGGCTACCCGCACGAGGCATACCTGATCGATCTCGCGTGGCTGCGCGCCAGGCTGGATGACCCGCGCCTGCGCCTGATCGACGCCCGATCGGCCAGGGAGTACGCCGAGGGCCATCTCCCCGGCGCGACCAATGTCGATGTGTATGCGCTCCGCACCGAGGACACCGACCCTGCCGGGCTGGAGGACTTCAACCGCCGTCAGGTCGCCGCCCTGCACGCGGCGGGGGTACGCGCCGACTCGCTGGTCGTGGTCTACGACGAGCAGTCGCTGACCAACGCCGCGCGCGGCGTGTGGGTTCTCGACTACTACGGCCACCCGAGCGTGCAGATGCTCGATGGCGGGATCGCGGCCTGGGTGGAGGACGGCGGGCTGCTGACGACCGAGGTGCCGGTCGTGCCAGCGGGCGACTTCATGCCCACGCTGCACCCCGAGCGACTGGCGACCTACCGCGACATCCTCGACCGGCTCGGCGATGACCACGGCGACACGGTGATCCTCGACACGCGCCGGATCACCGAGTACTTCGGCACGGAGGTGCGCACGAAGCGCAGCGGCACCATCCCCGGCGCGGTCCACCTCGAATGGACCAACCATCTCGACGAGCGGGGCACCATCCGCGACGCCGACGCGTTGCGCGCCCTGTTCGCGCAACACGGCATCACCCCCGACAAGGAAATTATCCCCTTCTGCGGCGGGGGCTACCGCTCGGCGCACGCCTACCTCGTCCTGACGATGCTCGGCTACCCGCGCGTCCGCAATTACCTCGGCTCCTGGGGCGAGTGGGGCAACCGCGATAACACCCCGATCGTGATCCCGGAACGGTGACGGCGGGTGCCGCTCGCGGATGGCTGAGGCTGGAATCGTGCCCTCCACACGCGAGCGCGAAGCGGATCACGGAGACGATCGGGGAGGAGGACCGACGATGGGGATGATCAAAGGTCTCGCGGAGATCGTGCTGAATGTCCGCGACCAGGCGGCGGCGCTGCGCTTCTACCGCGATGTGTTCGAGTTGGAGGTCATCTCGCCCCCCGAGCGGCCCGGGCCGATCTTCCTGCAGGTCGGCCCTGCCCAGGTCGGGATCCCGCAGATGATCGTCCTGGTCCCGCTGGTCCTGGAGAGCGCCGCCTTTGTCCTGCCGCGCACCCTGCACCATCTCGCCCTGACCGTCGCCCCGGCGGATTTCGATGCGTTGGAGGCGCGCTTGCACGCGCTCGGGTACGCGACGCGCGATGGACAGCACCCGGTCATCCCGGCGCGCACCTTCTACGTGAACGACCCCGACGGCAACGAGGTCGAGATCATCTGCTCCACCACGGCGTAGCCCGCGAACTCGTCGCCCCCTACCCGAGCTATCGCCCGTAATCAAGCCATAGCGCTACTATAGCGCAATAGGAAGAAGGAGTCGCCCGACATGACCGCCACCGCCACCACCCCGACCGCCATCGCCGCCGCGCGCGACGAGGAGTTCCCGATCTTCCGCGATTACACCTACCTCAACACCGCGGCGCAGGCACCGCTGCCGAATCGGACGACCCGCGCGATCGCGGCCGCGACCGAGGCGGCGCAATTCCCGGGCATCGCACGCGCCGCCGCCCTGCCGGATGTCGAAGCGATCGCGCGCGACCGACTGGCCCGGCTGATCGGCGCGGACCCCGCCGATCTCGTCTTCACCGGAAACACCACGCACGGCATGAACATCTGCGCCCAGGGGATCGCCTGGCGCGCGGGCGACAACGTCGTGGTGCCGGAACACGAGTTCCCTTCGCTCGCCTATGCCTGGTCCCACCTGCGACGGCGTGAGGTCGAGGTCCGGTTCGCCCCCTTCGCGGGGGCGGGGCCGACCGTGGACGAGATCATGGCGCGCGTGGACGGGCGCACGCGCGCGGTCGCGTGCAGCGCGATCACCTGGAACACCGGCTGGCGTGCCGATCTGGAGACGCTCGGGCGGCGTTGCGCGGAGCGTGGCGTGTTGCTGATCGTGGACGGGATCCAGGCGGTCGGGGCGCGACGGCTCGATGTCAAGGCCGCGCGCATCTCGGCGCTCGCCACGCACGGCTACAAATGGCTGCTCTCCGGCTTCGGGCTCGGCGCGTTGTACGTCGCCCCCGAGGCGGTGGACCGCATCGCCCCGACCTTCATCGGCGAGCAGGCCGTCACCGGCGACTCGGACGCCCATGCCGGACGGTTGGACTGGAAGCCCGGCCCGGCCCGTTACGGTGCCGGGGGCCTGAATCGGATCGGCTTGGCCGCCTACGCCAGTTCGCTCGGGCTGCTGGAGGAACTGGGCATCGACGCGATCGAGGAGCGCAATCGGCGGCTGGCGGAGACGCTCTATGCCGCGTTGCTCGCGCGGTCGGGGATACGCGTCGCCAGCTCGGCCGATCCGGCACACCGCTCGCAGATCATCGTCTTCACCACCGGCGATCAGGCCAGCGATGCCGCCCTCGTCGCCCGGCTCGAAGCGCGGGGCGTCATCGTCGCCCTGCGACCGCTCGGCGTCCGGGTATCGCCGCACTTCTACAACACCGAGCAGGACATCGCACGGCTCCTCGACGAATTGCCGAAGTAAGGGGTCGAAGGGGGGAACAAACGCTTTCGTTGCGGGAATCGGCTACTATTCCCCGGTGTAGGGAACGCAGGGGAATAGGGGGGGCATGAGCGCGAACGCCTCGTTGACAATTGTCGGTGGTCCGCAGCGGATCGAGCCCGGTCGCGAGACGACGCTCACGGCGCAGGTCATGAACCTGGGTCCGCAGGCGGACGATTTCCGCCTCAGCGTGCGCGACATCGATCCGGCCTGGGTCACCTTCCGCCCGCCAACGGTCTATCTCCGACCGAGCGAGCAGGCCACGACCAGCATCACGATCACGCCGCCGTTGGGCGTTGCGCCGCAGGAACTCAGCCCGATCTTTCGGCTGCTCTCGCGCCGGGCCGGGAATGTCGCCATCGTGGAGATCGCGATGCCCACCCCCCGCCTGAGCACGCCCCCGCCCTACACCCCCCCCGCGCCGGAATCGGAGCGGACGGCACAGGCCGCGCCGTGGCCCCCCGAGCGGCAGCGGCGCGGCGGCGGGGCCGTGCCACCGCTACTCGGCATCGGGGTCGGCCTCCTCCTGATCGTCGTGCTGGTCGGGGTGAGCGGCCTGGTCCTCAGTCGGCGAAACGCCGCGACACAACCGACCGTCACCGTCGCCGGGGCGAGTGTGCCGGTCGCCGCATCCGCACCGGCGAGCGGCCCGACCGCCACGGTGCCCGCCGCGATCATACCGGCGGCGACCGCGCCTTTTGTCGGCAAGACCTATCTGGTCGCCGACACCGGCGGCGATGGTGTCTACTTGCGTCGCACCACCAACCTGGAGGACCGCGACACCGCCTATGCCGACAACACGCGCCTCGCCCAAATCGGCCCCGACGTGCAGGCGGGCGGCCTCACTTGGCGGCGCGTGCGCACCCCCGACGGCAAAACCGGGTATGTCCCGGCACAATATACGAAGGAAACGCCGTGACGAGGGCCGAGTGACGAGGGCCGAGTGATGAGGGCCGAGGGCAAGGCAACGGGCCGGGGTTGCGCTGTCCCGCCTTCCACTCATCACTCATCAATCATCACTCGGCCCTCGTCACTGCTCGTTCAGCCGAGCGGGATGAGGTAGCGTCCGACGGTCCAGACGTGGCAGGCGCTCCCGGCGAGGGTGAAGAGGTGCCAGAGTTCGTGCGCCTCGAAGACGCCGCGCCGAATGGTCGGTCGATTCAGCGCGAAGATGATCGCCCCGACACTGTAGATCACGCCGCCCGCCGCGAGCCAGAAGAGGCCACCGAACGGCAGCACGCGTAGGAGTACCGGGAGGGCGGCGATCGCCACCCACCCCTGGACGAGATAGAGCAGCGTCGAGAACCAGACCGGCGCGCGCATCCACCAGATTTTCAGGGCGATGCCACCGAGCGCCAGCCCCCACACCGCCCCGAGAATCCCCCAGCGCCAGGCACCCTGGAGGAGGATCATGCCGAACGGGGTATAGGTTCCGGCGATCAGCACGAAGATCATCATGTGGTCGAGTCGGCGCAGGCGCGCGATGCCGCGCGCCGAGAGGGGCAGGAGGTGGTACAACGCGCTGGTGGTGTAGAGGGCGATCAGGCTCAGGCCGAAGATCACGAAGGCGAGCACGTAGCGCACTTTCCCCATGTAGAGCATCATGCCGATCAGCGCCCCCAACGCGATCACGGAGAGGAGTGCCCCAGTGAGATGGGTCAGGCCATTGATCGGCTCGCGGAGGCGTTTCATGGGTGGTCCTGGGGGAGGGGGGAGTGGTCGGTCGTCGGTCGTCGGTCGTCAGTGGCTGGGCGGTGGCGATCCAGCGCCGCGCCGTATGGCGAATCCCCACTGACGACCGACGACCGACGACCGACCACTACTTCCCTGCTGCTTCGAGCGCCCGAAAGTCGGCGAACTCGAGCGCATGGAGGATGACGTCTTGCACGTCCGTGGACCAGGTCTGGGGCGTGTGAAGTCCGGTACGTTCCAGCGCCTCGGTCAGTTGCACATGGTCGGGCAGGCGCAGTAGGCCGGGATGGCGGAAGTCGGTCAGCGCGCGCAGCAGGACGGCGAGTGTTTCCTGCGGCATGTGGCGGCGGTAGATACGGACGAGATCGAGGAACGTCTCGCGGTGGGCCAGTTCATCGGTCGCCACCAGTTGCACCGCCCCGACCGCGCCAAGCGCCAGGCCGCGCTCGCGCTCGTCTGCGGTCGGTTCGGGCGGGAGGCCATATTCGCGGCGAATATGCCCTTGCAGCGCCGCATAGAGCGCGTAGATCGCCTGCTCCCGCACGAGGCCGTGACAGACGATGCCGAGCGGCGAGGCCAGCGCCGGGTCGTCATCCCACATCCGCCAGCGCGTGGCGGTGACCGCCGCGCGATACGCCTCCACCTCCCCTTCGGTGCGGCGCCCGGCGCGGACCAGCAGGAGTTCCCACGTCTCGGCGTGCTTCAACTCCTCGATCCCCCAGGCGAGGTACAGATTCCGCAGCGCGTGGCGCCGATGCACCAGATCCAGCGCATCCGCGACGATGTCGTTGGCGGCATCTTCGAGGCCCAAGAGACCTTGGATGATGGTCACCGTATCGTCGCCGAGGAGGTGGCCGCGCTCGCGAATCTCCTCCAACGGCAGATCGTCCCAGGGGAGCCAGTTGCGCTCCTTCATCGACCCATGGAAGTAGCGGATGAAGGCACCGCGCGCCTCATCCAGCGCGGCGACCTCGCGCGTATCATCCGTCCACGGCACGCCGCTCGCCACTGCATCCCCGACCACAACCGGCCTCCTCGCCTCGCCTCGTCTCGGCCCGATCCTGGCTTCCGCCGCCCCCAACGAATCGGTTCATTTCCCGCTCGCGCCGCCGCCAACACGTTACGGCGTATCGTGTTCGGCGGGGAGCAGGGCCTGATTCATCACCTGCAACACCGTCGCTTCGTACTTGGCAAAATCGCCATCGCCGCGCAGCAGCCCGATCTCGGCGACCCACTCGACGGTGCCGATCAACAGCGCCGCGAGGGTCGGCGGATCGTAGCGCCGGATCTGGCCGCGCGCCATGCGCACCGCCAGCCTGGTCGCCAATTCGTGCCAGAGCTGCCGATAGCCGGGCAGCGGTTGGTAGGGCGCGAGTGCATTGAGGCCGAGTTCGAGCCGTTGGAGGCGCAAGAGGTCGCCCTCTCGCACCAGGAAGGCGAGCGCCGCGCGGATCGTCTCGGCCACCGGCGCGACGCTGGTCGGTTGGTCGAGCACCGCGCAGAGTTCGACCGTCAGGCGCGTCAGCAGGTCGTTGACCAGGGCCGCGACCAGCGCCTCCTTCGACTCGAAGTAGAGGTAGACGGTGCCGGTCGCCACGCCCGCGCGCGTGGCGATGTCGGCGATGTGCGCGCCGACAAACCCGTGTTCCGCGAAGATCGCACGCGCGGCTTGTAGGATGTCCTCGCGGCGTTGCGGGTCGGTCGTGCGCGCCACTGGCCCCACCAAGCTCCATGCAAGATACATAAATGAACGTTATTCATCATGGTAGGCGAGTACGCCCCCGCTGTCAAGGTTGGCGACGACCCGGCCCCGCGTTCGAGCGGCGCGAGCGGCACTCGACGACCGCCGTCGTCTCGGCACGAAGCGGTTGGCCGGGCGGCATTCCCGGTGGTGCCGAGGCGAAATCGGGGCCAAGGAGCAGGGTCGTGGCGCTGTCGCGTCCTCCTTCCTGCCCGCCGACGAGTACGATCTGTCCATACGGCAGGAGGGTTGCCGTGTGGGCGGAGCGCCCGGTCGGTAGGCTGCTGGGGCTGTCGCTCCAGGCACGCTCGGTCGGGGCGGCGGGATCGTAAACCGTGACCGCCGCGCTGGTCAACCCGCCCGCCGACCCGCCCACCGACCCACCAATAAAGACGACCCGGCCCGTGGCGGGCACGACGGTCGCGGTGAAGTCGACCCGCCCGACGAGATCGCTCGGCTCGTCGGGCACGGCGATCCAGCTCCACGCGCCGAACGGATCGTAGAGCCGGGGCGGTGCGGGGCGACCATCCCGCCCGACGCCACCGACGAGCAGGAGGCGCGGCGACTCCTGCGGATTGCGCTGCAAGAGGGTCGCGGTGTGGCGTGCCCGCCCATCGGGGATGAGGTCGGCGATTTCCGTCCAGGTCTGGGTGTTGGAGTCATAGACCTCGCCCGAATCGAGCACCGCGCCGCCCTGGCCGCGCCCGCCGAGGACGAGGATCCGGTAGCCCCGCGTCCGTGTGTCGGCCAGCACGGTGGCGGTGTGGCCCTCGCGCGCGGTCGTCAGCGCGGGGAAGGCCGACCACGCCTGCCCGCCGGGGCTATAGCTCTCCGCCGACTTCAACACCAGCGTGCCTGACCGGCCCCCGACCGCGGCGACCCGGCCATCGGGGAGGGTGACGAGGGCGTGACCGGCGCGCGCCACGCCCATGTCGCGCACCCCGAGCCAGGTATTGGTCGCCAAATTGTAGACCTCGACCGACTTCAGCGCGTTGGGGCCACTCAGCCCCCCGGCGACCAGCAGGCGCTGCCCGTCGCCCAGGAGCGCCGCCGCGTGTTCGCGGCGCTCCCCCGCCAGCGCGGGCGGCGGCTTGGTCGGCGGGCCGATTTGCGGGGTGCCGATCGAACTCCCCGCGCCGTTACCGCCGAGTTCCACCATTTGCGCCGGGCCATCCAGCGGAGTGAGGATCAGACGGGCCGTCCGTGCGCCGACGCCGGATGGTGTGAAGATCACGATGATCGGGCAGGTCGCATTCGGGTCGAGCGGGTCAGTGCCGCACGGCCCGGAGCGGGTGAAATCGGTGGCGTTCGTCCCGACGATCTGCACGCTCCGAAAAGTCACCGCGCGCGCGCTGGTATTCCGCACCTGGAGGTTCCGCACCGCGTTCGCGCCGGGCGGCAGGGTACCGAAGTCGAGGGTCGCCGCCGACAGCGCCAGGAGCCCGCCGACCGTCCCCGATCCATTCGCGGTCGCGGTCGCGCGTGGCCGATCGGACGCCGCCACGCTCGGGTCCGGCACACTGCCAGCGCCGGACCCCGGCCCGACAGCCCCCGCCGCCACGGTCGGTTGCGCCACGACGGCGACGGTGGCGAGTGGCGGGGCCGTGCTCGGCAGGCGCGGGCCGACGCCGACGAACGCCGCCGTGACGATCAGCGCCAGCAGGCCGAGCGTCGCCAACGCGACCCCGAGCAGCCAGGGCGGGAAGACCGCACGCTGGACGAATTCGCCCGTCGCGCGCAACGGCGCGGCGCTCGTCGAAGTGGCTTCGATCGCGAACGGGTGCGCCTGTGCGCGCCCAAACCAGCGACGCCCAGTGGCGACCCGCAGCCGAACAAGCGCCATCGCGCCGGGGTCGAGATCGACCGTATCCGGCGTGACCGTACAGCGTACGGACGGTGCGGCGCTGGACCAGAGCGCGCGGCGTAATGGGGCATTGCCGCGATGCTGCACGCGCAATTCGTATGTCCCGCCGGTGAAACCGTGGGCGCGAGCCGGGGTCAACGCCAGCTCGCCCTCGGCAAAGGGGGCCACGGTCCAGACGGTGATCGCCGTCGCGGTGAGGAGGGCGTCGTCGCGCGAACGGGCGCGGATCGTCACCGGGTATTCGCCAGCAGAACTGTCGGCATCGCGCGCGACGGTGACCGCCAGTTCGACCGGCGACTCGCCGCCCGGCGACACCGCCAGGTCTCCCAGCGGCGCGAGGGTCCAGTTCGCGGGCAACCCCTCCACCGTCACGAAAACCAGGACAGACACCGTGCCACGATTCGCCACCGCGAGGCGTGCCACGGCCCGTTCGCCGGGGATGAGGGCGAGGGTGGGCGGCGCGGCGAGGCGGATACTGAGGCCCGCGCCGTCAGCCGCCCGGAGTTCCGGCAGGGGGGTAGCATCCGCCGTTAACTCGCGCTTGTCCCCCTCCGCCTCGTCCTCGGCGGGCGCGGGGCGGGCATCCGGGACGACCAGGGCCGCGCGCAGATCCACGAGGAGCGTGGTGGCGGTGGTGTAGCGGGCGTCGGGGTCTTTCGCCAGGCAGCGCAAGACGATCGCCTCGATCAGCGGCGACAGGTCGGGACGAAGCTCGCGCGGGGGACGCGGCGGCATCCGGCTGTGGAGGTATCCGGCGTCGCTGAATGAGGCGGCGGGGGAGGTGGCCGGGGAGGGGAGGGGGAAGGGCGGGCTGCCGGTCAGCAGTTCGTAGAGGACGATGCCGAGGGCGTAGATGTCAGCCTGCGCGGTGGGGGGGTGACCCTGCAGCAGTTCCGGGGCCATATAGGTCGGCGCACCGACCAGCGTTCGGTCGGCAACGAGAGCGGCCAGGCCGAAGTCCCCGACCCGCATACCTGCGCCGCTCTCCTGCTCCGCATCGGGCGGCGCATCACCCGGCCAGAGATTCTCCGGCCTGATGTCGCCGTGAACAAGACCCCGTCCGTGCGCCACGGCGAGCCCCTCGGCCACCCGGCACGCCCACGCAAGCGCGAGGCGCGGCGCTGCCGCTGGAAGCCCCGCATGGGCGTCGAGCCAGGCCCGCAGCGATCCGCCAGCGAGGAAGGGCAGCGCGAGGAAGGGGCACCCATCCAACTGGCCCCAGTCGAGGACCGGCACGATCCGGGGATCGTCGAGGGCGACCAGGGCGGGCGCAAGCTGGCGGAAGCGCGCGACAACCTCTGGGTCTGCGGCCAGTGCCGGGCGCAGGATCTTCAGCGCAACATCCCGACCACTGGCGCGATCGGTCGCGCGATACACCTCTGCGAGGCCGCCCCCGCCGAGCAGCGCCCCAACCTGATAATTCCCCAGGATACGGCCTGTCCGTTCGCTCATGGGGAAACTTTAGCACACTGGGGAGAGTAGTCAGTAGTCAGTAGTCGGTAGTCGGTATTCAGTGGGTTCATCAGGAATCGTCGCCCTCGAATCAGTACCGCGCCACCACTGCCTACTGCCTACTGACTACTGACTACTCCCCTACCCCTTCAGGTACCTATCGAAGAACGCGATCGTCCGTTGCGCCGCGTCGATCCGGTTCTCCTCGCGGCGGAAGCCGTGGCCCTCCTGGGCGTAGACGTGGTACTCGTGGATCTTGCCGTGTTCGGCCAGCAGGTCGCGCATCTGCTCGGCCTCGTGGAGTGGCACGCGCGGATCGGTCTCGCCCTGGAGGATCAGCAGCGGCGCCTCGACCTGAGCGACGAAGTTGATCGCCGAGCGGTCGTGGTAGAAATCGGGGTGCTCATTGGGCGTGCCGATCTGCTGGGTCAGGTAATACTGCAAGTCGTCACGGGTCCCCTCGTAGAGGGTGCGCAGGTTGGCGATCCCGACCACGCTCACCCCGGCGGCCCAGGTCTGCGGCGACTTCGTCAGCGCGATCAGCGTCAGGTAGCCGCCATACGAGCCGCCGGTCACGCCGATACTCCCGCGATCGGCCAGCCCTTCGGCGGCCAGGAACGCGGCCCCGGCGACGAGATCGGCGAGGTCCCCGCCGCCCCAATCTTTCAGGTTCGCGTCGCGATAAGCCCGGCCATAGCCGGTGCTGCCGCGCACGTTGGGCGCGAGGACGACGTAGCCGTGGTTCACGTAGTACTGGATCGTCGGATTCCATGAATTGGTCGTCTGCCCGGTCGGCCCGCCGTGGACGAACACGATCGCGGGCGGCAGGGTGTCCCCCACAGCGGCGACGTGCGGGCGATAGAGGAGGCCGGGGACGGTCGTGCCATCGGCGCTCCGCCAGCGCACAGGCGTCGGCTGCACCAGCCAATCGCGCTCGATCTTGCCCGCGAAGGCGGCGAGCGAGTCGGTGATCCGGCGGGCGGGCGCGCTGCCATCGGCGGGCGCGCTGTACAGGTCGAGCGGGCTCTGGCCGCTGCTGTGGCCGAAGACGAGCGTCTGCCCGTCGGGCGTGAATTGCGGCGCGAAGGTGCCGGTCACCACGCCGGGTCCGACCGCGATGGTGGCCGTCGCGCCGCTAACGAGCGTTTTCACCGCCAGCTCGATGTTGCCGTCGCGATTGACGAGATAGGCGATCCGCTTCCCATCGGGCGACCAGACCGGCGTGTTCTCCTCCCACTCGCTCTGCGCGACCGGGGTGGTCCGCCGACCGTGCAGGGTGACGATCAGCACGTCGTCCTCGCCCCGATCGTCGGAAACGAAGACCAGTTCGCTGCCGTCCGGCGACCAGCGCCCGCCGTGTTCGTGGGCCGCGCCTTCGTCGGGCGACACCTGCCGCACGATCGTCTCGCCCGCCGTCTCGCCCCCGATCGGGACGACGAAGACGTCCTGATTGTTGCGATCGTCCGAACGGTTGGAACTGAACGCGATCAGCGTGCCATCGGGGGACCAGCGCAGATCGCGGTCGGGCGGGACCGCATCGGTGAGTCGGCGGGCTTCGCCCCCTTCCAACGGCTGCACCCAGACGTCGAAATGGCCGCCCCGATTGGAGCTGAAGGCGATCTGCCCGCCATCGGGCGACCAGGTCGGCTCGGTATTCGCCGCGCCGGGCGTGGCGGTGAATTGGCGGGGTTCGCCGCCAGCGGGCGCGATCAGATAGATGTTGTGGTTCTCGTCGCCGCCGCTGTCGCGCGTGAAGGCGATCGAATCGCCGCGCGGCGACCAGCGCGGCCCCATCGCCGCCTGCGGTCCGGTGGTCAGCCGCTGTGGCGGGGCGTCCTCGGTGAGCGGGAGGATGTACAGCTGCGGATCGCCGCCGATATTCCAGACGATCACGGCGCTGGCCCCATCGGGCGACAGATCGAAGCCCTGCACACCGGGGACGCGCACCAAGTCTTCCAGCGCGATGGCGGGGACGGCGCGGGGGGATGAAGCCACGGCGTTGCTCCTTCTCGGTCGGGACGCTACGGACGAAGATGGGAGTCTAGCACAGCGCCACGCCTGCATGGCGCGGGCGGGTGGGAGATGTTGAGAAGGTGGGATCGCCTGGACACAACACCGACGATGACGTGTTCGCGGCGGTTACCGCGAAGCATCCCTCGATTAACCGGGCCACGATCTCCCGCACGCTTGCCTGGCGCAAAGGGCGGGGGCTGGTCTGCGTGACCGATCGCGGTGGCGGCGCGGTCGAGTATCGGTATCTCGACGAGCGACGCCATCATCACCTGATCTGCCTCACCTGATCCGCCTCGGGTGCGGCCAGCAACAGGATTTCTCCGACGAACTCACGGCCCCGCTCGCGGCAGGGTTGCGCGAGCGCCATGGTTTCGCTCCGCGCCTCGAACACCTCGCCGTCTTCGGCCTCTGCCGCCATAGCCAGCACACGCCCCCTCTTGATACCGCACCACGGAGCGTCGAGTAACCGATCGGCCCCGGTTATCGGCGGCTGTGCTGTCGGTCGCTGCGGCAGTGCCACAGGGCGAATACGTGCGCTCGTCCCAGCGACTCTTTCTCGCAATATTCCGCAGTTGCGACTTTTTGCAACTGCGGGTATGCTGTGTTCGATGGTTCGTTTCGCATCGAATCTCAATCGGATGTCGATAAGAGAAAGGCCGATCCATGTTGGACAACGACCGCATGTTCACGCCCTCACGCCACCCGGCGACACGTCGGCAATTCCTGCGCGGGGCGCTGCTGGCCGGGTGCGGCCTCGCCGTCGGCGGCCTCCTCGCCGCGTGCGGGGGCACGACCGCCACCCCGACCGCCGTATCCACACCGGCGGCGGGTGCCCCGGTCGCGCAGGGCACCACGACGGGTGGCATCGGCAAGACGCTCGACCAGTTGGTGATCGGGTCGCTGGAAGAGCCCGGTAGCCTCTCGGCGCTGGTCGATCTGCCGCACCACTTCCCCGAGCATGTGCCGCAGACGCTCCTCTTCGACAGCCTGACCCAGTTCATGCCCGACGGCACGGTGACATCGAAGCTGGCGGAGAAATGGACGGTCAGCCCGGACAATCTCGTCTACACCTTCACCCTCGCCGCCAACGCACGCTTCCACGACGGCTCGCCGGTCACCGCCGACGACGTGAAGTTCACGATCGACACCTGCAACGACCCCAAGAGCGGATCGTCGAGCGAGGGGGTGGAGGCGATCGCCAAGGTCGAGGTGATCGATACGCGCACGGTCGCGATCACCCTGAAGGGCGTGACCCCGATGTTCCTGGCCCAAGGCGGCGCGCGCGGGATCGTGCCGAAACGCCTGCTCGAAGGGAAGGATGTCGGCAAGGACGGCTTCAACAAGCAGCCGGTCGGCGCAGGCCCGTACAAGCTGGTCGGCTACACGCCGGGCCAATCGATCGTCATGGAGGCGGTGCCGGATCACTATCGCGGTGCCCCGACGATCAAGCGCGTCGTCTTCAAGATCCTCACCGACCAAAACGTCATCCTGACGCAACTGCGCGCGGGCGAGATCAACTATGCGCTGATAACCCCGCGCGATCTGGCGACCGTGAACGGCATCGCCGGGGCGCAGGTGATCGAGGCACCCACGCCGCGCTTCTTCGACATCACGCCGAACTACGCTCGCCCCTACTGGCAGGAACAGCCGGTCCGCGAGGCGGTGCTGGCGGCGATCGACCGCCAGGGCATCGTCGACAAGGTTTTACAGGGGAAGGGCAAGGTCATCGAGGCGAATGTCGCGCCGACCTCCTGGGCGTTCAACCCCGACGTGCCGAAGCACCCCTTCGACGCGACCAAGGCCAAGGCGCTGCTCGACGGCGCGGGCTGGAAGCCGGGCGGCGACGGGGTCCGCGAGAAGGGCGGGCAGAAGCTCTCCTTCTCCACGATGCTCAACAACTACGATCGGACCCTGGAGCAGGCGCTCCTCGTCGCGCAGCAGAACCTGAAGGACATCGGCGTGGCGATGCAGATCGAGCGGGTCGAGCCGGGTGTCTTCGGCGCGCGGCGCGGCAAGAAAGACTACGACGCCCTCGCCCGCATCTGGAACCCGGTCTACGACCCCGATCAGACCGGGTTGGTGAAGACCGGCAACTTCTACGGCTACAGCAACCCGAAGGTGGACGAATTTTCGGCCCAGGCGCTCGCGACGATCGAGCAGGGGCCGCGCAAGGCCGCCTACGCCCAGGTCCAGCAACTCCTGGCCACCGATGTCGCCCGGCTCTTCCTCTACACCGAGAACGAGCTGCACGCGGTGCCGACCGGGCTGACCGGCCCGTAAGCGCACCCGGTGAACTTCTTCTGGAACCTGAAGGACTGGAAACCCGGGAGTTAGGCCGATGCTGCGCTTCACGCTCCGGCGCGGGGGGCAAGTCGCCCTGACGCTGTTCCTGCTCGCCGTCGTGACCTTCGGCCTGCTGCAAGCGACGCCGGGCGGTCCGGCCCAGGTGCTCCTCGGGCCGGACCGCTACACCCCCGAACTGGAGGCGCAACTCAACCGCGACCTGGGGCTGGATCGGCCGCTGCCGGTGCAACTGGTGCGCTGGCTCGGGACGCTGGCGCGCGGCGAACTCGGGCGGTCGTATTTCTTTCGCCGCCCCGCGTTCGATGTCGTGCGCGAACGACTGCCCGCCACCCTGATTCTCGGCGGCTCGTCGTTCTTCCTCGCGCTCGTCGGCGGGATCACCTGCGGCGTGTGGGCGGCCGCGCGGCGCGGGGGTCCGCTCGACCGGCTCCTGAGCGGCGGTGCCATCGCCCTGATCTCGACACCGAGTTTCTGGCTGGGGATCGGTCTGATCGTCGTCTTCGCCGCCTGGCTGCGCGTGCTCCCCTCGGCGGGGCTGGCTCCGGTCGGCCAGGAGGGCGATGTCGGGCAGCGGTTGCGCTATCTGCTGCTGCCGCTGCTGACCATGGCGGCGGGGCAGGGTGCCTCGCTGGCGCTGTACACGCGCGCCGCGATGATCGGTGCGCTCAGCGCCGACTACACACGCACCGCCAGGGCGATGGGCGCGAGCGAACGGCGAGTGATCTGGGGCCACGCGCTCCGCAACGCCGCGATCCCCATCGCCACCCAGGCAGGGCTGGCGCTGCCGCACGTCATCGAGGGGAGCGTGGTGGTGGAGTCGGTCTTCTCCTGGCCCGGCATCGGCCAACTGACCGTCGCCAGCGTCGGGCGGCGCGACTATCCGCTCCTGATGGCGATCACCCTGCTCGTCGGTCTCGGCGTCCTCCTCAGCTCGTTCCTGACCGACCTGATCTACCACTGGCTCGATCCCCGGATCGGCTACGAATGAGCGGATCGCTCGCGCGCAGGGTCACGCGCCGCACCACACCGCAACGACTCGCCGCGCCCCTGCTGGCGGGGGTGCTGGCCCTCCTCCTCCTCTCGCCATCGCTGATCGGGCGCGATCCGTACCGCATCGATCTCGATGCCCTCCTGCTCGCCCCGTCGCCGACGCATCCGCTGGGCACCGACGAGAACGGCCGCGATCTCCTCGCGCGCCTCGCGCAGGGCGCGCGCGCCACCCTCGGTATCGGGCTCGGCGGCGCGGCGCTGGCGGTATTGATCGGGGCGGCGCTCGGCGCGATCGCGGGCTATCGCGGCGGGGGCCTCGACGCCGCGTTGATGCGCGTGGTCGACTTCGCCCTGGCGCTGCCGAGCCTGTTCGCGATCCTCCTCTTCACCTCGCTGGTCCGCGCCGGGCCGACACAACTCGTGTTCCTAATCGGCCTGACCGGCTGGATGGCGGTGGCGCGACTGACGCGCGGCGCGGTTCGCGAGCTGCTCCACGCGCCCTATGTAGAGGCCGCGCGCGTTAATGGCGCGACCGACGCGCGGGTCATCCTGCGCCATCTCCTGCCGAACACCGGAGGGATCCTTTTCGTCGCCGCCCTGGTGCAACTCAGTCGCGCCATCGTGACCGAGGCGACGATCTCCTTCCTCGGCCTCGGTATCCAGCCGCCAGAGCCGACCTGGGGCAATCTGCTGATCGGCGCGCAGGACTACCTCTACACCGCCCCCTGGCTCGCCATCGCGCCCGGACTGGCGATCACGCTGATGCTGCTGACGGTCTACTCGGTCGGGATGCAACGCGCGGTCGGCCCGTGACGCAGCGACGAGATCGGGTTCACGGCGCGTAGGTCGCGGTCGCATCCAGCGGCCAGATCGGGCGGCGGATGCGGCGGTGCGCGAAGTTTTCGAGATGCAGCGTGGTCGCGCCCGGGGCGTCGGCGGTGATGATCGCCGCCGCCAGCGGCGCGAAGCCCGCTCGGAAGTGCGCGCTCGATTTGAGGGCGACGATCTTGTAGCGCCGCACGTCGATGCCGTGCAGCAGGAAGACCTCGTCGTCCAGCACTTGATTCCGCTCGGAGGCGACCAGGATGTCGATCCCGCCGAGTTGGAGGCGGGCCATCGGGCCGAGATCGACGGCCATGCCGCGCCCCATCGGCGTGGTGAGGCGGAAGCGGCCATCGGTGAGGCACTTCACGTAGGCGTCGGCCTCGATCGGCGTGCCGTGCAGCGTGTCGGTCTTGCCGCCGAGACGCACGCGGATCGTCGCGCCGACCCCGGCATCGTGGGCGTGGGCGGCGGTCGCGGGGTCGTAGATGAAGGCATAGCAGGCGTCGCGCACCTGCGCGTCGAGCATCGCGCGCAACAGGTGGGTGCTGTCGCCGGGGGAGCCGCCGCCGGGATTGTCGGAGGTGTCGTTGATCACAACCGGCCCGCCACCACCCCCGCCATCACCATCGAGGGCGAGCGCGGCGGCGAGTGCCTGCTGCGGCGTCAGGCTGGTCGGGCGGTACTCCTCGCGCGCCGCCCAGATGGCGCGGGCGACCACCTGGGCGGCCGCGCGCGCCAGCGCGGGGTCGCCGTCGGCCATCGTCAGCACTGACCTCCCGACAGCGGGAAGGTCGGTGTAGGCGAAGCCGTGGAAAATCGTGCAATCGAGGAGGCCGGGGCGGGTCTCCCACTCGCGGGCGAGCGCGTTGAGGCGCTTGCCCGGCTCCAGATCGGTCGAGCAGGTCGAGATCATCAGCGGCAGGGTTTCCAGATGCATAACTGGTCGGATCTCGCGATCGAGGAGCCGCCGTAGGAACATGATCGCCTCCGCGCCACGCTCGTAGCTGTCGGTGTGCGGATAGAAATTGGTGCCGAAGAGGCCGTCGGCGTGCTCGACCATCAGGGCGGTGAGATTGCCATGCAGATCGAGGGAAGCCGCGATCGGAACCTCCGGGCCGACCAGACGCCGCACCTCGGCGAGGATCGCCCCTTCGAGATCATCCACCCCCTCCGCGACGCCCGCGCCGTGCAGGGCGAGGCAGACCGCATCCACCGGCAGCACGCGCGCGAGACCGTCGAGCAGTTCATCCAGCATCTCGCGATAGGCGGCGGCGGTGATCGTGCCGGACGGGTAGGCGGTGGTACAGAAGACCGGCACGGCGGTCAGCCCCAGTTCGCCCGCCCGATCGAGCATCCCACCGACATAGGAACGATTGCCCGCGTGCGCGGCGACGATCGCCGCGCCGTGCTGCCATTGATACCGCTTGAACGGCTCGACCGTTGTCGGCGCGGCACAGAACGTATTCGTCTCGTGCGCGATCTCGCCGATGGCGATGCGGTAGGGCATGGGCCTCCTTCGGGGAGTCGTAAGGCGTAAGGCGTAAGGCGTAAGGCGTAAGGCGTAAGTAGAGGTTCGCTGCCGGCGCGGTGCCGGGACGCCATAGCGCAGCCCCTCACGACTTACGTCTTACGCCTTACGCCTTACGACCCCCCCTGCGTCAGAATCTTCAGGATCTGCTCCGTATGGATAACGTCGTGGAGGCCGACTTGCATCAGCGCGTCGGTGAGCGTGAAATGCCCACGCTCGGGATGGATGCCCGCACGCTCCCATTGCTCGGGCGTCAACCCGGCGAAGAGGGCGTGGGTCTCGGCGCGCGAGCGCTGCAACGCATCGTAGACGGTCGCGAAGTCCTGCTCGTTGTAGCGGCTGGCGATGGCGATGGCCTCGTGGTCGTAGGCGGGCAAGGTCGGATTGTCCTGTTCCAGCATCAGCACCGCTCGCCCGCGAAAGTAGCCGTTGAAGTCGCGCAGGTGGGCCAGCACCTCGGTCACCGTCCAACCATCGCCGCCGTCGCGCAGGGTCGTCGCCCGCTCGCGCGTCAGCGGCGCGACGAGCAGGCCCAGGCTGCGCGCGGTCGTGTCCATGAGAAACAGGTGCGTCCGGCGCACCCCGTCGATTTGCTCGTTCGGCATTGGTCGCTCCTTCTGTCGCGAGGAGAGAGACGTAAGGCGTAAGGCGTAAGACGTAAGGGGGGTTCGCTATCGGCTACATCGCCCAATTCACCACCACGCCCCCCCGTCCCCCTTACGACTCACGCCTTACGCCTTACGCCTCCCGTCACCACTTCATCGTCGTATCAGCCCACTCCTCGCCGTCGGGGGCGAGGAGTTCGGGGATGTCGAGGACCGTGTCGAGGGCACGAACGCCGAAGATGGCGGCGATGTCACGCACCTGGAAGCCGGGCGCGAGGCCGCCATCGGGCGTGTTCGGGCTCTCGAAGAAGGCCCCGCGCACCGCCTCGTCCGCCACGTCGGGCGCGAACTGCGCGCGGAGGAGATAGCCGACCGCGCGACGGATGGCCGGGAGCCAGCGCTCGTCCCCCGTGCGCCGCCAGAGATCGGCCCAGAAAAGGATCGATACGGCGCTGATGGAGGTGCAGAGCCCGTAGCTGTTGTGGCGACCGGCGGTGTCGGGGGTGTAATAGGCCCCGCCATCGAGGTTCTGCCCGCCGAGGTACCAGTCGGCCGCGCGGGTCGCGCCAGCCAGGTACGGCGCGGGATCGTGATCGCCACGCTCGCGGGCCAGATCGTGCGCGGCGAGCAGCGGCCAGCCCCACCACCACGACTTCCGCCCGTGGACTCGCCCCAGTTCGGGTCGCCAAGGCGGGAAACGGAGCCAGGTGCCGGTCGGGCCCTCCTCCAGCAGCAGCCGATCGGCCATCGCCAGGAACAGGTCGGCGTAGCGCGCCTCGCCGGTCGCGGTCGCCAGTCGCGCCAGCGCGGCGTCGTCCAGCATCGCGCGACCGGGGTTCGGATTCTCCGGATCGCCGACGAACCGACCGCTCGGGACATGATAGTGGTCGCGCGCCAACCCCTCGTCGGGCAGGTAGCCGACCAGCAGGGCATCGGCGGCGGCGCGGGCGGCATCCAGCCAGCGCGCCTCGCCGGTCGCGGCGTGCAGATCGAGCAGGCCGGTGATCCCCTCGAAACCGACCTCCACATTGACGTGGACATTGTCGCCCTCATAGGTGAGGAGCATCCCCGCGACCTCGGCGGGGGCGGTCAGGCGCTTGCGCAGCATGAACGCGCCCGCCATCATGGCGGCGTCGCGATACCGGCCCTCGCCCAGCCGCCGTTCGGAGACGAGCATGGTGCGGATCGCCTGGCCCGCGTGCCAGGTCGGGCCATTCATCCCCCAACGCCCGGTCTTGGTGTCGTACTCGGTGCGGATCGCGCCCGCATAGTCGCCGTGCGGATAGTCCATCGGATCGTCGAACGGCGCGACCGCCCGCCCACCGGCCGGAATCTGCGCCCGCTCGATCAACCACGCGGCACCGTGGCGCAGAGCTAACTCGCACTGTTCGCGTCGCCCGTCCGGCATCGTATCCCCTTCGTTGTCACTCCCCGTGTGGCGCGGCGACAGTCTACCACGGCGGCAACGGGCCGCGCGCTCCAGCAAGCGGGCGCGATGAGCGGCTACATGTTAGCATCGTAGTCGGACCCACGGCTGGACCCGCCATATTACCACCGCCAAGAGGGGGAAGGGGGATATCGGGTGTCTCCGGCACGATGCGACGGGAAGGGGAACATGGCGGGGGCTGGCTCGTGTTAGGTCTGCTCGCGCGGCACGGCCTCGTCACCATCTGCGGGGCGATCTTCCTCGAAGAACTCGGCCTGCCGCTGCCGATCCCGACCGATATCCTGATCGTCTCGGCCGGCGCGACGGGGGGGAGTGCCGGTCGCTTCGTCCTCTGGTTCGTCCTGATCTCGCTCGCGTCCGCCAGCGGTGCCAGCGGCCTCTATGCTGCCGTGCGGCGCGGCGGGCGGCCCCTGGTCGAGCGCTTCGGGCGGTATGTCCACCTCGGCCCCACCGCCCTAGCGCGCGGTGAGGCCCTGCTGCTCAAAGGCGGTTGGGGCGGCATCGCCCTCGGGCGGGCCACGCCCGGCCTGCGGCTGCCCACGGTGATCGTCTGCGGGCTGCTCGGCATACCCTATCGTCGCTTCATCACCGCTCATATCGTCGGCTCGGCGGTCTACATCCTGGTCTTCCTGGCCCTCGGGCGACTCTTCGGTGTGGCGGTGCTGGAACGACTCCACTTCCCCGGGGTCAGCGTGCGCTTCGTCAGCTATATCCTGCTCGGGATCGGGTTGCCGACGCTGCTGGCGTGGCTGTGTGTCCGGGCGCATATCCAGCGCGAGGAGGACCGACCCGCAGGCAGGACCGTCGCGATCGGCGCGGCGGTCCTGGGCGGCCTGGCGGGGACGATCGCCTTCGCCGCCACCTGGGCCGCCGGGTTCGCGGCGACCGATCTGGCCCGCACGTCGCCGCCGCTGACCATCGGCTACCGCCTCGCCCGCCGCCTGCTCGGCAGGCCCGAGGGGGCATTCCTGCTCGCCAATACGCTGCTGCTGCTCGGCGGTGTCGCGCTGGGCGTCCTCTACCTTGAAGTGGTGCTGCCACGGCTCGCGCGGCGGCTGCATACCCTCCCGGGGCAGATACTCGGCCTGGCGCTGCTGACCTTCGCCCTCGATGGCGGCCTCAACGCCCTGGTCGGTTTCCCCGGCCAGCGCCGCGCGCCGCTCACGATCGCGATCCTCCTCGCGCTGGGCAGTCTCGGGTATGCCACCACCGTCGCCTGCGCGCGCGCGCTCGCCCTGGCCCTCCGACCGGCCTCCGGGCGCGCGAGTGGCCCGAGCGACGATCCCGGCATCGTCGCCCCATCGTCCACGCCCTGAGCCGCCGCGTCTGGCATCCTTCCGCTCGCCGCGCCGCGCTCACCCTTGCCCGCCCGACCCGACGGCCCTATAGTGCGCCGATAGCGAGGATGGCGCGGGCGGCGTGGGGACAAGGGGGATCATGCGAATCACCGAGATCAAAACCTATTTGGTGCGCGCGAATGATGGCGGCGTGGCCGAGCGCCCGCGCGGGCGCAACTGGCTGTTCGTCGCGGTTCATACCGATGAAGGGCTCGTCGGCGTGGGCGAGGGGGGCGGCTGGCCGGAGGTCGTGGCGCACGGCATCGCCGAGATCGCGCCCTTCCTGCTCGGGCAGGATCCGGCGCGGATCGAGCATCTGTGGTACGTGATCTACGACGTGCTGCACGGCCACGGCCTGACCGGCGCGGTGCGCGGCGGGGTCCAGAGCGCGATCGATATGGCGCTGTGGGACATCAAGGGCAAGGCGCTGGGGGTGCCGGTCTACGAACTCCTGGGCGGCGCGGTCAACGATCGTATCCGCGTCTACGGCCACGCCGACACGCCCGAGCAGGCCCGAACGCTGGTCGCCGCAGGCTACACCGCCTTCAAGTGTCACCCCTCCGCCGAGACGCTGGCGACGCTGCGCGCGGCGGTCGGCGACGAGATCGAGATCGGGCTGCACGGACACGGCGAGTTCACGGTCCACGCGGCGGTGCGGCTGGCGCAGGCGGCGGAGCAGTACCGCCCGGCCTTCTTCGAGGAGCCGACCCACCCCGACGAACTCGACGCGCTGGTCGCCGTGGCCGCGAAGGTGGCGGTGCCGCTGGCGGCGGGCGAACGCCTCTTCCACAAGTGGTCGGTCAACGATCTGCTCAAAACCGGCGCGATCGCCCTCTTGCAGCCGGAGACGACGCGGCTGGGCGGGATCACCGAGTTGAAGAAGGTCGCGGCGATGGCCGAGGCGGTGGGGATCCAGTACGCCCCGCACGACGGCTCGGTCGGCCCGATCGTCGAGTTGGCGAACATCCATGTGATGGCCGCGACCCCGAACGCGCGCTTCCTGGAACACCGCTTTCGCGACGTGCCATGGCGGCACACGGTCGTGCGCGGGGCGTTGGAGCCGGTGGACGGCTATATCGCGGTGCCGACCGCGTTCGGCCTCGGCATCGAACTCGACTTGGCCGAGGTCGCGAAGTACGAACTCCTGCCGCACGATCGCTACGACTACCGCCTGCGGTCGCCCGAGGCGATGCGGCAGTGGTATTCGTAGGGGAGACCAGAGGAGCCCAGGCTTGCAGTGGGGTGATTGCTCATGGGGCGGCGTCCCATCGTTCCATCGCTCACATCATCCGAAATAGGAGGCATCGCATGTCCACCAACCCCACCCCGCGCATCGCGGAAGAGACGCTGGCGACCCTGCGCAAAGTGAGCACCGCGACGATCAGCGCGCAATTACTGAAGCGCGGCTTCGTGCAGATGTTCCTGCAAGGGCCGCAGCCGTTGCGCCCCGAGCTGCGGATGGCCGGGCAGGCGGTCACCCTGCGCTTCATCCCCGCGCGCGAAGATTTGGCGCGCGACGAGCAGATGGCGAGCGGCGACTTCAACAACCTGACGAACAAGCAACGGATCGCGGTCGAGACGGTCGGGGCGGGTGAGGTGCTGGTGATCGACGCGCGCGGCGATATCCGCGCCGCCACGCTCGGCAATATCCTGGTGGCGCGGATCAAGGCGCGCGGGGCGGCGGGGATCGTGACCGACGGCGCGTTCCGGGACAGCCCGGCGATCCGCGAGATCGAGCTGCCGACCTACGCGAGCGGTCAGAACCCGAACATCTCCTTCACCGTCCACTACGCCGCCGACCTCAACGTGCCGATCGCGTGCGGCGGCGTGGCGGTCATCCCCAGCGACGTCATCGTGGGCGACGCGGAGGGGGTTATCGTCGTCCCGGCGGCCATCGCCGACGAGATCGCGCGGGACGGCTGGGAGCAGGAGCAGAAGGAAGAGTTCATCTACAGCAAGATCGTCGCCGGGGCGAGCATCGTCGGCACCTATCCGCCGAACGAGGCGACGTTGCGAGAGTACGCGGAGTGGCAGGCGGGGGGGCGTGAGGTGTGAGACGTAAGGCCTAAGACGTAAGGGGGGGCGGGGACGGGGAAAGAACCTCTCCCCGCCGCTTCTGGTCGCCCTCGTCTCCCCCCGCGCTCGCTTCGCGCCGGGGGTACATCTCCGCGCCCCAACGAATCGCCACCCTCTGCCCTTTTCCCTTGGTGCTGCGTTTCACAAATGCGTGTCGGGTTGGCCGGGGGCCTCCCACCCTCCCTTTTAGGGGAGGGTCGCCGCCGCAGCGGCAAGGGCAGAGAGGAACGCGGCCGGGGAGGGGTCAATCTCCGCCCCACAACCCCACACGCTATCGTAAAACGCAGCACTTAACCGCCGCGAACGCCTCAACCCGTCCCAGACATATATCCCGCCTTCCCCGTCGCGGCAAGAGCAGTACCGGGCGATCCGTCCCGTTTTCATAGCTCTTGCGCCATGACTCCTGACAACCCGGCCAGAGGACTCCTTTCTCATAGACACGGTGGCGCGGCCAGCCGTATCGTAGAAGCAACAGCATCCAGGGTGTGGGTGCTGCAGCAGTCCCAATGACCAGCGACGGAAAGAAGAGGCGGTGCCCAATGGCGAATGAACTGGAAAGCGTACGGAGCGAACTCGCGCAGCGCAACGTCCACCTCACCCGCCGCCAGCTCCTGCGCGGGCTGACCATCACCGGGATCGGGCTTGCCGGCCTGGGGCAAGTCCTCGGCGGCGGCACCAGCGCGGCGACCTTCCCGACATTGCGCTCGCTCCTGGCGGCCCAGCCCGCCTCCGCCGACAATGGCGACGACGACAGCGACGACGACAACAGCCACGGCAAGCCGCCGCGTGGCAGCGACATCACCGTGAGCAATCCCACCATGGAAGGCAAGTTCGGGCTGATGTTCAAGGATCTGCCCCCCTTTGGCCCCCCGATGATCTCCTCGCCGCCCTCGCCGTGCGCGCCGCTGAGCCGACGACGCCCGGGGCCAGCCTCGACAACCCGGCTATCCCCGGCGGCTTCACCGCCCTCGGCCAGTTCATCGACCACGACCTCACCTCCGACCGCACCCCGCTGGCGCTCGCTCAGGCCGACCCGCTCGGCGTCACCAACTTCCGCTCGCCCCGCTTCGACCTCGACTCGGTCTATGGCGGCGGGCCGACCGACGCCAATAGCCTGAAGCTTTACGATCCGGCGGACTTCGCCAAGCTGCTGACCAACGGCAACGACTTGCCGCGCATCGCCGCCACCGGCAAGGCGATCCTCGTCGAGGGGCGCAACGACGAGCAGGTGCTGATCAATCAACTCCACGTCGCCTTCCTCAAGTTCCACAACCGGCTCGTCGATCTGGCGCGCGCGGATGGTGTCCCGGCGGCGGCCGTTTTCGAGACGGCCCGCCAGGCCACCCGCTGGCACTACCAGTGGATGGTCGTCCACGACTTCCTGCCCCGCATCATCGGCCAGGCCCTCGTCGACCAGCTCATGAGCGTTGACGAGAAGGATGACGGCACCACCAAGTTCGAATTCAAGCGCAAGTTCTACAAGCCGACCAACTTGGCCGCCCCGATGATGCCGGTCGAGTTCCCCGCTGCGGCCTACCGCTTCGGGCACAGCATGGTCCGCCCGAGCTACACGATCAACGCCACCGGCCCCAAGGACATCTTCGGCCCCACACCGAACGACACCAACCTCAACGGCGGTCGCCCGCTCCCCCCGGCCCTGATCGTCGACTGGTCCACCCTCTTTACCACGAACCCCGGCAAGACGCCGCAGCCGTCGCGCCGCATCGACAGCCGCCTGTCGCTGCCGCTGCACCACCTGCCGGCCTCGGTCGTGCGCCAGCCTGACCGGATGGTCTCGCTCGCCGAGCGCAACCTCATCCGCGGCAAGCGGGTCGGCCTGCCGTCCGGCCAGGCCGTGGCGCGGGCGATGAAGGTGACCCCGCTGACGAACCAGCAGCTCGGGCTGACCGAGTCAGGCTGGGGCAACGAGGCCCCGCTGTGGTTCTACATCCTCAAGGAAGCCGAACTCACGCTGGGCGGCCAGCGGCTCGGCGCGGTCGGCGGGCGCATCATCGGCGAGGTCTTCCTCGGCCTCCTGGAACTCGACCCGACCTCCTATGTCAACCAGGCCACCACCTTCCGGCCCCGGTCGCCGCTCACCCCCGTCGCCGGGCGCTTCAACATGGTCGAGCTGCTGAAGTTCGCCGGGGTCGCCTAGCACGAGGCGTGAGGCGTGAAGCGTGAGTCGTGAGTAGAGGTCCGCTCCACGGCGCGGTGCCGGGGTGCCACCGCGCGGCCACTCACGACTCACGTCTCACGTCTCACGTCTCCCGCCCTCTCACGCCCCGAACCATGCGCCGAGCGCGGAGCCGAGCAGCGTGGCGGCGACGCCAAGGAGAACGCTGCCGAGCGCGTAGGCGAGGGCGGGAAGCGGGAAGCCGCGCTGGCCGAGCGCGACCGTCTCGGCGGAGAAGGTCGAGAAGGTCGTATACGCGCCGAGGAAGCCGGTCACCAGCAGGGCGCGCGCGGCGGGTCCACCATCGAGGCGGGCGGCGAGGATAGGCAAGATCAGGCCGATCACGAAGCTGCCGGACACGTTGACGAGCAGCGTCCCCCACGGGAACACCGCCCCCAGTCGCGCGGCGATAACGCTCCCCACCAGATAGCGCAGGTTCGCTCCGAGGACCGCGCCGACGCCGATCAGCAGGAACGTACGCAGATTCATCGCCGCGCGCGATAGCCGACCGCTGCCGCGCCGGGCAGCGGCTCGGTCGCGGTGCGGCAGGGGGCATCCACGCCGAGTTTGCGGCAGATCAGGTCGCTCGTCACCTCCGCCATCCGGCGCGCGGTCGTCACCTTCCCGCCGATGATCGTCACGAACCCGCCGAGACTGTCGCGCTCCTCGTGGTCGAGCAGCAGGAAGTCGCGGCTGAGCGCACGCCCCTGCTGGTCCGACTGCCCGGCCCGCTGCTCCGTCGGGGCGAGCGGGCGCACGGCGGCCCAGGAGCGCACCGTCGCGACCTCGCGCAGGATCGGCACCATCCGAATCGCCTCCTCGATCAGCCGCTCCGGTTCGCCCGTCGGCACCGCCGTGTCGTCGGGCGTGGCGGCGGGGGTGGCGGTGGTGCCGAGGACGATGCCGGTGCCATTCGGCACGATGATGTCGCCGTCGGACGGCGGGCGACCGTTGTTGAGCACATGCGTCGTCGGGCGCTGGGCCAGCGCCACCATCGTCCCCTTGTTCGCCGCGAGCGCGACCTCGACCGAGGCGAGCGCGGCGAGTCGCCCCGCCCACGGCCCGGCGGCGTTGATCACGATCTCAGCGCGGATCGTATAGAACTGCATCGTGATACTGTTGCGCCCGGTCGCCCCGATGATCCGGTCGCCCTCGCGCAGCAGGCGGTCGATGGTCACCCCGCGAAAGGCCCAGCAGCCGTGGTCGGTCGCCGAGAGGGCGTTGGCGACGCAGAGCCGCCAGGAGTCCAGCACCCCATCCGGCACGCGGAACGACCTGATCACATTGGGCGTGAGCAGCGGTTCCGCCGTCATCGTCTCGGCGTGGCTCAATTCCTCGATCGGGATTCCCGCCGCCTCGCACCCCGCCACGAAGGGCGGCTGGAACAGCAGTTCGGCCCGCCCGTCGAGGATCAGGAAGAGCCCGCCGGTATCCTCGATGCAATGCGGCGCGATCCGGCGCAGGATCGCGCTCTCCTCGGCACACTCGCGCGCGGCGGCAGGATCGTTGGTGGCATAGCGCGCGCCGCTGTGCAGCAGGCCATGATAGTTGCCCGTCGTGCCGGACGCGAGATCGCCCCGTTCCAGCAGGCACACGCTGACCCCGCGCATCGCGAGATCGCGCGCGATCGCAGTGCCGGTCGCGCCGCCACCGATCACCAGGGCTTGTACGTCCATATCCATCGCGGATCGCCTCCAGGCGTGTCGGTCAAAGGCTCCGCCATCGCGTGTACGGGCCGAAACCTGCGGGGCGCAAGGTGCGTGCCGCCCCCCTGGTGCGGTTCAAAATCTTGCGCAGCGGAGGCGGGCGGCATTATCGACGTGGCAGGCGATTGAGGCCCCGCTGCGCTCTGCCACCACCGCGCCTCGGGGCCTGCGGGCCACGAAACCCGCCTGCCCGGGTTAGCAGGCGATGCCTGGGCGGCGGTCCTAACCCACGCAGGTGGGTTTCGTGGTGCCGCCGCACCCCGAGGCGCGGTGGTGGCAGAGCGCAGCGGGGCCTCAACCGCCTGCTATCCCGCCCTCACCCCACTGCGCAAACTTCTGAATCGCGCCCGCCGCCCCCCGGCCCGCCGATGCTACGGCAAAGCATAGCGGGGGCTACGGCAGAGCGCAGCGGGGCCGACGGCAGAGCGCAGCGGGGCCTGGGGGCTGGGTGGGCGATCCCCCTACCCTCAACCCGCCACGGTCGCCCGTGCGGCGGCCTCCGCCGGGGTGGCGTTGCCCGACTCGTGGATAGCGCGGTCGGTGTCGGTGCTGGCGAGGATCAGGAGGCCCGCGACGAAGAGGACGATCAGCGAGAGGATCGCGTCGCGGTACGAATTGGTCTGGCTGACAACGATCCCGAAGATCAGCGGGCCGATCCAGGAGGTGCCGCGTTCGGAGATCTCGTAGAGGCCGAAGAACGCGGACTCCCGCCCCGCCGGGATCATCCGCGAGAAGAGGCTGCGCGAGAGCGCCTGCGAGCCGCCGAGGACCAGCGCGATCATCGCGGCCATCGCCAGCGCCTGCGTGGTCGTCTGGAGGAAGCCGTAGGCGTAGATCACCACGCCCGACCAGAGGACGAGCGAGACGAGGATCGCGCGCTTGGCCCCGATGATCCCGGCCAGCCGCCCGAACCCGAGCGCGCCGAAGAAGGCGACGAACTGCACCAGCAGGAAGACGAGGATGACGAACGACTGCGCCGCGCTCTCCGCCTCCGCCCGGCTGCCGAACAGTTCCTGACGACTGACGAATAACTCCTGCGTCAGGAACACGGCGGCGAGGCCGATCACCGTCTGGATACCGTCGTTGTAGCAGAGGTAGCCGAGGAGATAGCGCAGGGTATGGGGCAAGCGGCGCAACTCGCGGAAGGTCGCGCCCAACTCGCGAAAGCCGATCGTCAGCAGCGCCCGGCCCGGCGGCGCGTGGCGGGCCAGGCGGCGTGTTCGCAGCCGGGTGAACGTGACCAGCACAAACCCGCCCCACCAGATCCCCGCCGACAGGAGCGAGAGGCGCACCGCGAGTCCCCCGTCGAGGCCGAACGGTCGCACGATGACGAGCGCGAGATTGGCCGCGAGCAGCAGACCGCCTCCTAGATAACCGAGCGCGAAGCCCCGGCTGGAGACGGCGTCGCGGCGATCTTCGGTGGTGATCTCCGGCAGATAGGCGTTGTACATCACGATCGCGCCGCCGAAGCTGACGTTGGCGATGATGAAGAGGATCGCGCCGAGCCAGTAGGTGTCGCGGACCACGAAGAAGAGCAGACAGGTCGCGGCGACCGCCAGATAGGTGAAGACGATCAGCAGCCGCTTCTTCAAGCTGGTGTAATCGGCCACCGCCCCGAGGATCGGCAGCAGGAAGACCTGGAGGAAGACCGACGCCGAGGTGGTGTAGGGCCAGAACGACTTGGCGGTGATCAGCACCGTCGAGCCGATGGACAACACCGGCCCGTTCTCGCCCACCGTCGCCTGCGCCAGCGAGGTGACATATGGCCCCAGCAGCACCCCGGCGACCGTGGTGCTGAACACCGAGCCGGCCCAGTCGTACATCGTCCAGCCGAAAATCTCGCGCCGGTCGTTGATCGTCGCCTCGACGGCACCCCGCCCCGGCGCGGCCATGGCCTCGTCCATCATGCGTCCTCTCCTGGCGGGTCAGTTCGCAGCGAGGTCGGCGGCGCGACCATTATGACACGCGCACGAGGCGTTATACTGTCCCTACACGCGCATACGCTGCGGCCTCGTTACACCACCCGAGCAGCGCGGGCCATCCGGGTGAATGAAGGGAGGGAGGCGGCGATGACCGCGGCGCTGACGACATTCGATCTGCCGCTGCGCCTCGACGCCCAGGGGACCATCCGAGTCGGGCGGTCGCGGGTCACGCTCGACACCGTGATCGACGCGTATCAGCGCGGAACCGGCCCGGAGGCCATCGCCCGACAGTTCCCGGCGGTCTCCCTGGCCGACGTGTATGGGACTATCGCCTATTACCTTCAGCACCAGCCCGCCCTGGACGCGTATCTCCGCGCGCGCGCGGAGGATTTGGCACCACTCCTCGCAGAACTCGTCGGGCGTGCCAACCCGGTCGGGACGCGCGAGCGCCTGCAGGCGCGCCTGACCGACCAACCGCATGGCGCGTAGCGGCCCGCGCTTCCTGGCTGCGGCCGACGAGAACTTCAACAACGATCTCCTGCGAGCGCTGCTGCGCCGCCTGCCTATGCTCGACATCGTCCGCGCGCAGGACACCGCCATGGCCGGAGCCGACGACCTCGCGCTGCTCGCCTGGACGGCGCGGGAGGGCCGCATCCTCCGCACGCACGATGTGCAGACGGTCCCACGGTTCGCGTACGACCGCGTGCGCGCCAGCCAAGCGATGCCCGGAGTGGTCGAGGTCGCGTACAGCGCAGCTCTCGGCGAGGCGCTCGACGATCTGCTCCTCATGCTCGCCGCAACCCGCGACGACGAGTGGTCCGATCAGGTCCGGTTCATCCCCCACCTCAGCCCCCAGTCCGCGCAGGCGGACTTCGTGGCGGAGCCTTCAGCCGGGACTTCAGTCCAACGGCCCTGCGAACCCAGCGGTCAAACACCTAAACTCACCTCGCCACCCGGCGAGCGCCATTTCACTGTCCAAACTTTGGACACGCCAATACCATGTCGCGCGCCCCCACCCCTCAGACGAAATAGACCAACTCCGGCTCGATCGTCTCCGCGATGCGCAGGAGGCCGAACGAGTAGTACGGTGCGCGGCGCTTGTCGGTGGGCGAGCCGGGATTGAAGAGGATCACGTCGTCTTTAAGGCGACTGTACGGCTGGTGACTGTGGCCGAAGACGACGCAGCGCACATACGGATTCGCCGCGAAGCCCAGGCGGGCGCGCTCCGGGGTGTTCCTGCCCGGCCCCTCGTGACCGTGGACGAGCCCGAGATGATGGCCCGCGACCATCACGACGCGCGAGCGTGGCAGGACGCGCCGCATGTCGCCGCTGTCGCCGTTGCCGATCACCGCCAGGACCGGCGCGATCTCCGCGAGCTGATCGAGCACCCAAGGCGCGAAGATGTCCCCCCCGTGCAGGATGAGACCGACCCCCGCCTTCGCCAGTTCGTCGAGCAGGATCGTCGGCAGGCTGCGCCCGTGCGGCTCGGGGTACATGTGGGTGTCGGAGACCACGCCGACGGTCAGCGGCGCGGGCCACAGCTCCGAGGTGCGCGTCCAGTCGCGAGCGGACGACCCCGCGCCCGCAGCCCGTCCCGGCCCTGCCGCGCCCGCACGCCCGCTCACCAACGCCGCTCCCGACGCTCGGGCGTGAGGAAGCCGAGCACGCCGTTGAGCAGGCCGGCCGCGAGCGCGGTGATCGTCGCGCCCAGGAAGGTGGCCTCGACCCCGACATTCGCGCGGGCGGCCAGCCAGAACATCAGCCCGTTAATCACGACGCTGAACAAGCCGAGCGTGATGCAGCCGATCGGGGCTGTCAGCACCCGCACCAGCGGCCGGAGGAGGGCGTTGAGGAGGCCGACGATCAGCGCGAAGACGCCGACCGCCGTGTAGTTGTCGAAGCTGGCCTGCGTGGGCAGGGCGTAGGCGACGACGATCACCGCCAGGGCGTTCGCCGCCAGCGCGAGCAAGGCACCGAGCATCGGGAACCTCCGCGAATCGAGGGTGGACCAGCGAGAACCATACCGGCAAGCGCGAGATGACGTAGTGTAGCAGATGGCCCCACCGGCCAGAGCCGCCCGAATGCGCGTCCGACGCGGTTCAGAGTTGTGCGTGGCGGGGGGCAGACGGTGATGACGGCGGTGTGGCAGGCGGTTGAGGCCCCGCTGCGCTCTGCCAACTTGCCGTCATCACCGTCTGCCCCCCGCCACACAAAACGTAGAACCGCACCCGCCATTGCCGCAGCGTCCCTCCCTCCACCTCCTATCCCACCTCCTCTATGCTATACTTCACCCAGGAACTCGCAGGGAGGCACCATGCCTGCCCTGTTTCGCGTTGTCGCACGCCAGGGAGCGCCATGGCTCCCCGCCCCATGGCCTGCGCCCCTCAGGCCGACACATCCTGCGAATTCCCGTTGGTAACGACGTTTAAAGAGCCCGGTGCACGCGAACTGACGCGGCGGCGGGCGAGAAAGAATGCCCCACGGGCGAGTTCGGGAGGAAGACGATGTTACGCGCCCAGACGCTGGCCGCTATTCGCGGCGGCGATACCCTCTTTCAGAATGTCTCCCTCACCATCCGGGTCGGCGACCGCGTCGCGCTGGTCGGCCCGAACGGCGCGGGGAAGACCACCCTGCTCGGCTTCCTCTCCGGCGAGACCGAGCCCGACAGCGGGCGTGTGTCCCTGGACGATGGGGAGATGATGATCTTCCTGCACCAGGAGGAGCGGGCCGGCGACGGCCTGGTCTGGGAGGAAGTCACGAGCGGCATCGGGCCGATCCTCGCGCTCGAGGAGGAGTTGGCGGTGTTGAGCGGGCGTCTCGACGAACCCGCCGCCTACGAGCGCTGGGCCGAGGCGGAGGAGGAGTTCGGTCGCATCGGCGGCTATGATTATCGCCACCGGGTCGAGGAGGCGCTGATGGGCCTGGGCCTGGCGCAGGAGACCTGGGAGCGCCCGGCGCGCGAACTCTCGGGCGGGCAACAGACACGGGTCGCGCTGGCCCGCGCCCTCGTCGCCCGGCCCGACATCCTCCTGCTCGACGAGCCGACCAACCACCTCGACACCGACGCGGTCGCCTGGCTGACCGACCACCTGAGCCGCAGCCGCTCGGGCGTGATCATCGTCAGCCACGATCCGGGCTTCCTCGATCAAACCACCGAGAGCACCGCCGTCCTGGACGAACACACGCTGCGCGTCTACCCCGCCCCCTACGAGCGGGCGATGGCCCTCCGCCAGGCGGAGAAGGATCGCCTCACCGCCCTGGCCGAGGCGGCGGTGGAGCGCAAGACGACCGACGAAGCCTTCATCCAGCGCTTCCGTGCCGGATCGCGCGCGGCCCAGGCCAAGAGTCGCGAACGGCAACTGGAGCGCCGCCTGGAGAAGGAGGCCCCGCTCCTGGAACGCGCCGAGGCGAACCGCAAGGTCGCGCCGGTCGCCATCCGCCTCGGGGCCGGGTCCGGCGGCGGCGAAACACTGGTACGCACCGCCCCGCTCGGGATCGGGTACGGCGACACCCCGGTGGTGCGCACCGCCCCATTGACCCTGGAGCGCGGCCAGAAAATCGTGATCTCCGGGCCGAACGGGGCCGGGAAGTCCACCCTGCTCAAGACCCTCGCGGGTGAGTTGGCGCCGATCGAGGGGCGGGTGCGCTGGGACGAGCGGACCCGCGCGGCCTATTACGCCCAGGGCCACGAGGGCCTGGATCGCGACGCGACGGTGCTCGAAACGGTCGTCGGCGACCGCGCGCTCGACACCACCCGCGTGCGCGCTACGCTGGTCCGCTTCGGCTTCGCGGCGGACGAGATCGGCAAGCGCGTCGGCGTCCTCTCCGGCGGCGAGAAGAGCCGCCTCGCGCTGGCGCGTCTGGCGCTCACCGAGGCGAACCTGCTCCTGCTGGACGAGCCGACGAACCACCTCGACCCCTCGACACGCGCGGTCCTGCTCGACGTGCTGACCCACTTCGGCGGCGCGATCGTCGTCACCTCGCACGACGAGGAACTGCTCGAACGGCTCGGGGCCACCACCTGGTCGATCGCCGACGGGGTCCTCGCCGCCGACGGTCGCCTGCCGCGCGCCGACGATGTCGTCGATCCGCACCTGTCCGGCTGGGGCGTCGCCGCCGGGACCATCCCCGCCCCGGCGGCACCGGCCACGAACGGCAGCGGCCCGCAGGCACAGCCCCGCAAGGATCAGGGCAACCAGAACCAGGGCAACCAGAATGCCAGCGCGCGCAACGTCCCCGAAGTGCAGCGCGGCAAGAAGGGCAAGCTGCACTCGACCGTCGGCATGACCACCGCGATCATCCTCGACCGCCCGGCGATCGAAGAACCCACCAACAAGAAGACCAAGAAGAAGATCTCGCGCGACCGCTCCTCAGAAGGTCGCCGCTAGAGCATACACGTCGTCGGATCATCCCCCTCTCCTCGGATGGGGAGAGGGGGAGGCGAGCCGCAGCGATGCCGGGGGTGAGGGTCCCCCGCCGACCGCCCCCGACGAGGGAGCGCAAGCATGGCATCAAAACGAGCGGCAGAGACACCGCGTATCGTCGCGATCGATTGGTCCGGGCGGGCCAGCGGGGCGGCAAAGACGATTTGGCTGGCCGAGGTGCGGGCGGGGCGATTGGTGAGGCTGGAGGATGGGCGGGGGCGGGGGGAGATCGCCGAGTATCTGATCGCCGAGGTCGCGCACGACCCGCACCTGATCGTCGGGTTCGACTTCGCCTTCTCCTTCCCCGACTGGTTCCTGCGCGAGCGCGGCCTGCCCGGCGCGCCCGCCCTCTGGGCGCTGGCCGAGCGCGAGGGGGAGCGCTGGCTGGCGGAGTGCGCGCCGCCCTTCTGGGGTCGCCCCGGCAAGGGACGCCCCGCGCTCCCGGCGGGCGACGATCAGTTCCGGCTCTGGCACACATTCCGTGCAGGAGCGGTAAGCCCGATTGGGCTAAGGGACTGGGCAAATGAGTGGTGCAGCAGGCGCATCATGGGTGCCCATCAGCATGACGCAAATTGCGGCGCAATCCGCTTCCTCCACCGCTCAAACCGCCCACCATCCTTGCACGGAATGTGTGCCAGAGCCGTTCCGCCACACCGACCGGGGCGTGCGCAGCACGGGCGGGATCATGCCGAAATCGGTCTTCCAGATCGGCGGGGCGGGCGCGGTCGGCACCGGCTCGCTGCGCGGCCTGCCGGTCCTGGCGCGGCTGCGCGCGGCGGGCTTCGCGATCTGGCCGTTCGACCCGCCCGGCTGGCCGCTCGCGCTCGAAATCTACCCGCGTCTGCTGACCGGGCCGGTGATCAAGTCGAGCGCGTCGGGCCGCCAACGCTATCTCGCCGCGCGATACCCCGCCCTGGATGGCCCCCTGCTGGCCTATGCCACCGCGAGCGAGGATGCCTTCGACGCGGCGATCTCCGCGCTGGCGATGGCGCAACACGTCGCCGATCTCCGCGCACTCCCGCCACTCCCCGACAGCCCATTCCGGCGCGAAGGGCTGATCTGGCACCCCGGCTGGCGCGCGACGTTCGGCATCGGGTAGCCCCACCGCGACCACGCAACGTCGCGGTTACGCACGGTTAAGCGCGGTTATTGGTGTTATAGTGTGCCTCTCGCGACAGGACGTACTGCCGGGCGATGGGCCGCGCGGGGCAACACAGGCACGATAACGGGGCGCTAGGGGAACGATGCTGCTGGAAGTGAGCGTGCCGGGGACCTCGGCGAATCTCGGGCCGGGTTTCGATGCCCTGGGCCTCGCGCTCGATCTGCGCACCCGCGCGACCTTGGAGATCCCCGCCGCGCAGCCCGGCGTCCGTGTGATCGGGCGCGACGCCCATATCCTCGGTCGCACGCGCAATCTGGTCGAGGATGGCATTCTCCATTACCTGATGCTCGTCGACCGGACCCTCCCACCCTACGCCCTGCTCGTGGACAACCGCCTGCCGGTCGCGCGCGGGCTCGGCGGCTCGGCGGCGGCGGTGGTCGCGGGGCTGGCCCTCGCGGCGGCGGCGCTCGGCCACAACCCCGACCCCGCGCGCCTCTTGCCGCTGGCGGTCGCGATGGAGGGGCACGGCGACAATGTCGCGGCGGCCCTGTTCGGCGGGCTGGTCGTCGTCTGGGGCGAAGGGAAAGCGATGCACGCGCGGTCGCTGCCGATCGCGGCGAGCTTGCAGGGCGTCGTCTTCATCCCGGAGCGCTCGTCCAGCACGAAGGCCGCGCGCGCGATCCTGCCGAAGCAGTTCTCCCGCTCCGACGCGGCCTACAATATCGCGCGCACCGCGCTCCTGGTCGATGCGCTGCGCGAGGGGCGTGCGCCCGATCTGCGCGAGGCGATGTGCGACCGCCTCCATCAGCCCTACCGGCTGCCCGCGCTGCCGCACGCGCCGCTGCTCGACGCGGCCTACGCAGCGGGGGCGCATGGCGCGGTCCTCAGCGGCGCGGGCTCGTCCCTGCTCGCCATTTGTGACGCGACGACAGCGTCGGCGGTCGCCGCCGCGATGTCGAGTCGCGCGGCCGAACTGGGCGTGGTCGGGGAGACCGTGCCGCTCGCCATCGACCGACGCGGCCTGAGTCTCGTCGTCAACGGCGTGCCGCACCACGCCGGGGTCGCCGTCTCGTGAGAGGGGGTGACCTCTCCCCGCCGCCTGTTGGCGGCGACCCTCCCCGACGCGGGGAGGGTGAGGACGGCTTTTGGCGGTGGGGTGTCGAGGTGTTGGGAGGAGCATCGGTGGTAGGAAGGCCCATGGGCATGGGGACACGACCGCACCAGCCAGGCACGTTCTCGCGCCGCCGACTCCTCGGCGGCGCACTCTGCGCCGGTGGCGGACTGCTCCTTGCCGCCTGCGGTGGGGGGGCGACGACGCCGAGCGCGACGCCAAACGCGGCTGCGACCGCTGCATCCGCCACGATGACGGCCCCCACGGTGGCGACCGCCCCGGTCGCCGCGACTATGCGCGGCACAACAACCCCGAACGCGCCCGCCACCCGCACGCTCGGTGTGGGGAACACCGCAACGCGCACCATCACACCGGGCGTCGTCGGTGCCACACCGGGAGGCGGGCCAGCCGACAACGCATTCGGGCGCATGTTGGCGCTGGTGCCGCAGGTCGCCCCCCTGCCCGGCATGGAAGGTATCTCGTTCGCCGATCTCGAGCGCCAGAAGGCAATTACGGGTGGGCCGGTGCCACATCGGTGCAGGCGGTCGGCGCGCTCGGGGTGGACACGGCCCGGCTGAACACTGTGTTCGCGGCGTTACCGCTGCCGCGCGAGACGAGCGTGGGCCGGGAGCGCGACCCGCAGTGGCGCGCGACCTTCGGCTACGATTACTGGCAGATCGAGCGCACGATCGCGGTGGGGACTCCGCCCGGTACCTGGACCCGGCTCGAAGGGCGCTTCGACCCGGCGGCGATCGGGGCGGCGCTGGCGGCGGCGGGCCACCAGCCGGTCGCCTACGGCGGCGCGACCATCCTCACGCGCGGCGGCGATGCGCAGATCCTCAACCTCGACCAGCCTTTCGCCAGGCTGACGCTGGCCGCGCTGAATCGAGTCGTGCTCGACACCAATTCCTTGACCGCGACCCCGTATACCGCGCTCGCCCAGGCGGGGATCGACGCCGAGGCTGGGCGCACGCCCTCCTTCGCCGCCGACCCGGAGTACGCCGCGCTCGTTGCCGCGCTGGGGCCGGTGGTCGGCGCGCGACTCCTCTCCGCCGAGGGCTTCTACCGCCAGACCGTGCCCAACCCGCGCGCGACCGCCAGCGCCACTCGCACCGCCGATCCGAACCGCCCCACCCTGCGCCCCTATCGCCTCGTCGGCCTCGGACTGCGCGATGACGGGCGGACCCACGCCATGGTGATCGGCCTCCTCTACGCCAGCGCCGCCGATGCCAACGCCGACGCCCCGCTCCTCCGCCAGCGCGCCACCGACTACGTGCTGCTCAACAATGGGCAACCTCTGCGCGAACACGCCGTAACCGGGGAGCCGGAAATTATCCCCGCCGGGCGCGGCGCAACGGTCGTGCTGCCGCTCGCCATCGCGCGGGAAGCCGACCTCGGCCTCTGGGAGCGGATGTTGGCGCAACGCGACTATGGGTTCCTGGCGGCGTGAGGGAACGGACCGCTCCCCCGGCTCCAAGCGTACGGACAGTGACGTTTCTGCTATACTGGGCGAGTATCAACAATCACGATCCGGTAACGGCATACCGAGGCTGTATGAGCAACCCGACGCTGTACATTATCGGTCACTCGAACGTCCCGGTTTCGGCGCTGATCAATCTGCTGCAACGCCACCGAGTCACCGCCATCGCCGACGTACGCTCCCACCCTTATAGCCGTTATTTACCGCACTTCAGTCAACCCGCGCTAAAACTTGCGCTGCGGGAGGCCGGTATCCGTTACGTGTTTTTAGGGCGCGAACTTGGCGCCCGTCCAGACGATACGGCGTGCTACGTCGATGGTCGGGCAGTTTATGCACTGATAGCGTCCAGGCCGGACTTCGCGCAGAGAATCGAACGCTTGCACCACGGTGCCGACACAAAGCGCATCGCACTCCTGTGCGCGGAGAAAGATCCCGTCGTCTGCCATCGGACGATTCTCGTCTGTCGACACCTCCGGCAGACGAATCTAGAAATCGCGCATATCCTGGCGGATGGAAGCCTGGAAACCCACGCGGCGCTGGAGCGACGGCTGCTGCAACTCCATGAACTCAACCAACTGAGTTTCCTCGATCCAAAGCCATTGAGCGCAGCGATCGAAGAGGCGTACGATCGTCAGGGACACATGATCGCCTACGTGCGCGAGGAGAATGATGACGATCGGCTCACCGCAGGCGACTGAGCCATACCGCCCTCCGCTCTCGCTCTTCACCATCGGCTTCACGCAGAAAAGCGCGCGCGACTTCTTTACAAGGCTGCGTGTTGCGGGCGTCAAGCGCGTTGTCGATATACGGCTGAATAATGTATCGCAGCTTGCCGGCTTCACGAAGCGCGGCGACCTGGAGTTCTTTCTCAGCTCGACTTTGGCCCTTTGAGTGGTAGGAAGGAAGCGTGGTAGGGTCTGCACGTCAGCACTCTTGCAGGAGGAGATGACGATGCACACCCTACCGTCGGCGATGATCACCCTGGTGGCCCCG
>JAABUN010001293.1_pt1 | contig 56945 bp, 43 predicted proteins | sample 5559311 | NCBI WGS metagenome assembly JAABUN01 (sample SAMN10711877, study PRJNA513370) | rock metagenome | isolation source: Antarctica rocks | place: Antarctica: Victoria Land, Siegfried Peak sud
CGGCTCCACTCCAGCATCGGCCACGTCCCACCGGTCGAGTTCGAAGCCGAGCACTACCGTCAGATGAACGCCCGACAGCAGCCGCTGCCGGGAGAACCGAGCCTCCACTGAACCCGGGGCGGTTCAGAGTGCGCAGGGCGCCCATGGCCTCCTCCACCAACCCAGCGGACGTGAAGTCGAGCCTCAAGCGCCGCACGACGTTGACGCCGCCGAAGGGCGTTGAGTGCCGTCTTGAACACCCAGCCGGTGGGCGACTCGATGCCGTTCAACCGATCCCAGCGCTCGTACGCCCGCACGAACGCCTCGTCGACTACCTCCGCGGCGACACTCACATCACCAGCCATCAACGTAAGCGCCGAGACCAGCCTCGGATGCTGCTCCTCGTACCACCCCTCGAAACCCACCACGGCCATCACACCATCAAGTCACGAGCGGTCCACGTTCTTCATCCCACACGAGACATTTCCTCTACGGCTCGGTAGGCCCACGGCACCAGCCGCCGCCCGCCCCCGGGCCGCACCGAAGGATCGCCACCACCGAAGAATGCCGGCTTGTCAGCTCCGGTGCCGCTCCCGAGTGAATGATCGGAGCGGCCGCCCACCTGGCGGAAGGCTGGGAGCGACCCCCAGCACGAGACCGACAACCGGCACCTAGGTCGCTCTCCGGATGCTTCCGTGGGTCATGTTCGGCCTGGGAGGCGGGGCGGGTGCCCGCCGTAGCGCGAGGAGCGCGAGGGCCATGAGCGGCTCGGGCCCGTGGAAGCCGAACGCGACGCGGGTGAGGAGACGGATCTTGGTGTTGGTCGACTCGACGAGCGCGTTCGAGAGCCGCTGCTCGAGGGTGACGTCGATGGCGGCTCGGTGCGTGCCGATCCGCTTGGCGAGCTTCACGAACGCAGGAAGCCGTGATCGGCGAGCCCAGCTCAGCCATCGGTCGAGGGCATCGCGGCCGGCGTCGCCTTTGATGGCGAACACGTAGCGCAACCCTTCTTTGAGGAGGTAGGCGCGCCACAGGCGCGGGTCGGTCTTGGCGATCCAGTCGAGCTCGGCCTGCTGGCGGTCGGTGACCTGGTCGGGGTTCTTCCACAGCGCGTAGCGGGCCCGCTTGGTGCGTTGCGCGGCACCCGCTGATCTCGCCTTGCGGCCTCCAGCTCCGGCGGCGGTTCGTCGTCGACCGGCTGCCTCGTTCCATGACCGGCGCCGCTCGACATCGAGCGCGTCGATGGCCCAGGCCACGACATGGAACGCGTCAGCGCAGCGCACCGCGTTCGAAGCGCGACGAGCCACTGCCCGGGCGATCCAGTCCGCCATGTCCGCCGACACATGGGTCAACAGCGCGGCTCGCTCGTCGCCGAGCTCGTCGAAGAACCCGTTCAGGGCTGCCTCGGTGCGGCCGGGTGCGGCCCACACCAGCCGGCCGGTGTCATGGTCAACGACGACGATCAGGTAGAGGTGCCCGCGCTTGTAGGAGATCTCGTCGATCCCGATCCGTCGCAACCCGTCGAGGCGATCGACGCGGGCGTCGATGTCGGCGTTGACGCGGGTGACGATCGACCCGACCGTCCGCCACGCCACCCGCAGCAACTCGCACACCGCCGTCTTCGACGTCCGCACCGCCAGCCACGCCGCCAGGTCATCGAAGTCACGGGTGTGGCCAGCGGCGTGTCGAGCCCACGGCACCGCCGCCACCGTTGGACCGTGGACTCGGCAACGGACCCGAGGCGCGTTGGCCTCGAGGAAGACCTTCGTCGTCCCAAGATCCAGCGCCCGCCACCGTCGCCGGCCCTCGCCGTGGTCATAGCGCGGCGAACGCGTTCTGCACCGCCCGCACCGGCCCCGGGCCTTGGCCACCGGCCGAACCCGCACCACGATCGCCCCCGCGCCCTCGTCGAAAGCAACCGCTTCGACGACCGTGCGCGTCAGCCCGCACGCGCGCTCCCATACCGTCGTGTTCCGCACCCCGTCATGCCTCCTCAGGTCGAGCCGTCAGACAGCCCGAAACCTAAGAAGCAGGCGGGGTGCACTCGCGGACCGGGCCACCGAGGACCCACGGATCAGTCAGGAGAGCGACTTAGGTGCCGCTGCTTCACCGGGGCCCGGACCTGTCATCCTCTGGTCATGGGCTGGCGGTCGCTCCTCTGCGTGACCGTGCTGGTCATGGCGGCGTGCGGCTCCGAACCTGAGGTCTCCGGCGACAAGGGCGGGGGGATCCCGGTGGAGGAAGGCTCCGTTCAGGCTGCGGGGTCGCCCGTGGCGTCCGGATTCGTCGTCCCTGCCGGGACGCTACTTCTCGGGGCTGTGATCCCATCTCCTGGGTTGCGGCGTCCGCCCGCTGACGGTTGGAGGGCCATGCTGGTCGTCACCGGTGACCCTCGACGGGTGATGAGCGACCTCGAGCAGCAAGCGGCGCGCCTGGGCATGCCCTTCCTGACCTCGGGTGCGACCGCACCCTTCACCTGCGCCGGGTTCGACGGAGAGGACTTCGCTCGTAGCGTCAAAGACTTCCGCGGTGACACCTCAGCCATCGAGGGGTACAGCTGTGCGGCCTACGCAGCCAACGAGCCGGAGACGGCGTCGTTAGGCATCGACCTGAAACGGTTCCGGTTCGGCGACCAGCTTGCGGTGTCGCACCTCATCTTGCGTTACGCCACGGAAGGACCACCGGCCGACTGGTCCAGTCGGCTGTTCGAGCCCAACGACCGGGCGCCTCTCCCGGTTCCCCAGCCGTGGCCGCGACTGCCGGAGGAAGGCGAGATCCTGTCACCAGCACACCCGCTCGACGTCGTGCGCGTCGAGGAGGGGAGCGAAGTGGTGGGACCGCCTCACCTCCGTGGCCCTGCGGTTGCCGCCGGTGAGGCCATGCTCCGGATAACGGGAGACCGGGACAGCGTCATCGCGGCGTACCAACGTCAGTTCACGGAGATCGCAGGTTCCGGGCCGGAAGCCGATACTTCGGTGATGGTCACCGACGGAGAGCTCCGTACGTGGCACCACCCCGGCGCAGGGGGCCACTCCATCGGCGCATTGGTATTCGGAAGCGAACCTTCCTGGCTCTACATCTCCGTCACGTACGACTGACCAGCCGGGCGAACGCTCCGCTACCTAGGATCATCGGTCGGTCGGGCGAACCCATCGAGGACTGCGCCGATCAAGAATTACGGGGCGCCCGACCACGGTCGGCTCAACGCTGCTGGCGCCCCGTCACCGAGTCATCGCGTGTCCCACGTCGAGTCGGTCCACCGTGATCACATGCCCGGCAGGTCGATGTCGAGCCCGCGGTCGAGCGTCCGGGTTGGCGGTTGCAGGTCGAGGTGGTGGACTCGCTCGGTGAGTCGTGCCGTCGTGGCTGCCCGTAGGGCGTGCTGATGGTGCTCCTTGGCTGAGCGGACGAGGGCCACGTGCGGCTGGGCTCGCACTTCGAGGTCGGCGACGAGGTCGCGCTTCTCGGCGACGACTTCGGCCGCTTGGCGTACGGCGTGGCCGGCGCTGCGGCGACGCCAGATCGGGGCACGCTGGTGCTCGTCGAGCCGCCGCCGGTGCGTGGTCTCGGCTTGGGCAAGCTGGTCTTTGGCTTGACGTAGCGGCTCGGTGAACGGCTTAACGCGGCGTTCGGCGGTGATGAGCTTCCTGAGGGCATCGGTGACGACCGCTTCTGCGTCTTCGCGGGCCGTCTTGGGCGTTCGGTGTGGGGCCTGCGCCTCGAGTTGCCGCCGTTGCGCAACGGCGGGCGTGTCAGCCCGGTCGTTGGCGAGGGCTTGTTCGAGCACGTCCCTTGCCTCCTGGAGGTCGCCGCTTTCTGCCACCACGAGCAGCTGGTTCTGGTCACGGCCGCGGGTGGCGCCGACGTAGAGGCTGCGGTGGGTGGTGGCCGGGGTGACGACGGCGAGGCTGATGTCGACGGTGTCGCCCTGGTGGCCGTGGGCGGTGGCGGCGTAACCGAGGCGAAGGTGAGCCCGGGCGTAGTCGACCGGCAGGGTGACGACACCGTGTCCCTGGTCGTGGGACGCGGTGACACTCCCGTCTGGGCCCATGCAGGTGATGGTCCACCGGTCCCGGTTCCGGACGGGTTCGCCTCGGTCGGTGGTCAGGGTGCGTTCGTTGCGGCGGGTGACGACGATGTCGCCCTCCGAGGCGGTCTCCCCGCCGGCGATCGGGATGGCGGGGCTGCGAAGCTGGCCGAGCCGGTGGCGTCGGGCCTGGACTGCCTGGTTGAGGGCGTCGACGTGGTCGTTGGTCTCCGCCACGACGGCGACAGTCCGGCCGGCGTCGGTGTGCTCGACCCACCGGTGGGCGACCTCGGCTGCCAGCTGGTCGAAGGTGCCGGCGGTGACCCGGTGGTGGTCGAGGTAGGCGTCGAGCGCGTCGGGCCGGCCGGCTCGGAGACCGAGAGACGCCTGGTGCTCCCAGGTGTTCCTAAACCGGTGGATGGTGGCGAGCTCGTGGGCGGGGTGGGTACGGCACAGCTCGGCGAACATGCCGCCGCGCCCGACGGCTTGCAGCTGGCGGGGGTCACCCACGAGCACGAGCCGCCACCGCTCCGACTGGGAGAGCCGGACGAGCTGGTCGAGGGCGCCGGTGCCCACCATGCCCGCCTCATCCACCACCACGGTCGTGCCCGACCTGAGCCGGTACTCCTCGCGGGGTATGCGGGCGCCGCCCCACTCGTGGAGGAGCTTGGCCAGCGTGTCGGCGCGCATGCCGGTCTCGTCGCGCAGGACCTTGGCTGCCTTGGCGGTGGGCGCCACCCCGAACACGGGGCGCCCGTGGCTGGCGAAATCGTCGACGGCTCGGCGCAGCATGGTGGTCTTGCCCGTGCCGGCTGGTCCGACGACGAGCACCAGCGTGTCGTCACCGGCCACCGCCCGGGCGGCGGAGGCCTGGAGGATGTCGAGCCCGACGGTGTCGACCGTGGACGAGGCTCGCTCCGGTCCCTGGTGGGCTTCGATGGCGAAGAGGAGGACCCGCTCCTCCTGGGCGAGGACGAGGTCGCTGGTGAGCCCGGGTTCGGTGGGGGCGACCCACACCGGCCGGCCGTCGGAGGACCGGACGGGACTGTCGGCGACGGGCGGGTCGAGGCTGGTGCAGGCGGCCAGGACCCGGTCACAGGCCTGCTCCACGGCGCCCGCCCAGCCGCGCCCGGAGAACCGGGACACGGGCGGGGTGAGGTCACAGACGGCCCGCAGGATGTCGGCCCGTGTCCAGGTCGAACCGGCGGCGGACAGCTGCTCGAGGACGTCAGGGACGGTCGGCATGCTCGGAGCCGGGGGCGTGGTGGCCCGGACCTCTGCGGACAGCTGGGCCGGTGTCCAGCCGTGGGCGGCGGCTTCGTCGTGCCAGCGGGCGGCGAGCGTCTCGTGGCCGGCGCCGGTCTTGCCCGCTCGGCTGTCGGCGGCGGCTTCCCGGGTGAGCGCGGCGCGCTCCCAGCGGGTCGGGTCGCGACCCTGCCGGCCTCGGAACTCGTCGATCTTGGCGGTGAGGGCGGCGTCGACCTGAGCGGTGCGCTTGGAGAACACGTGGAGCAGCTCATCGGGGACACCGGTGATCTCGGCTTGGCCGTTGTCGATCGGTCCCCACGTGACCCGGTAGCGGTGGGACAGCTCGGCGCGCAGCATCGACTGGTAGAGCCCGCCCAGGGCCCGCTGCTTGCGCTTCAGGTAGCGGGCGTCGAGCGCGTACCAAACCCCGTTGGTCCGCACCTTGGTGGAGACCACGACGTGGGTGTGGAGCTGAGGGTCGTCCTCCCTCGAGGTGGACTGCCGGAAGGCGGCCGCGATCAGCCCGTCGGCGTCGGGGAACTGTCGCCCACCCTTCGAGCGCACCCGGGTGGTGGTCCCGTAGCGTTCGAGATGGTCGACCACCGCCCGCACCGCCAGGTCGTGAGCCTCGGCCCACCCGGCGTCACCGGTCAGGCCCCACAGGACCGACACCGACTTCGGAGCCGAGAAGGTGGCGTCGAACCCGGCCACCGCCGGAATGAGACGACCCTTGGCGTCGACCCGGTCGTGCAGCGGCGTACCCAGGAGCCCACCGGTGACCGGGTCGCAGCCGGACAGGAGCGCTTCGAGATCCTCGGTCGCCACCGAACCGGACAGGCCGAGGTTCCCGGCTTGGCAGCCGACCCACCGACCCTCACCGTCGGGGCCGTCCTCCGCCAGGTAGCGGGTGTAGTAGCGGGCAGAGTCGCCGGCCGAGCTGGCATGGATGGTCGTCACCCTCAACACGACGCACCCCCGCCGCCAGCGGGCACTTGTCTGTGATGTCGGTCGGTACGGGGCAAGGGCATGGGAATGGGACGGGCGGCCATGGTCAGGTCAGCTCGCCCGGGGAGGCTCGAACAGGGCGGGCTGGTCGGCCGGGCGCGGGCGGTGTCGTCGAAGTCGTGTTGACGGTGGGGCGGGTTCGGCCACCGGACGAGGTGCTGGCTCAGCGGGCGGTGCGCTGCCGTCCTTGGTGGGACCGGTGAGGGCGTCGTCGATGAGCCGCTCGAGGGCACGGCGGGGCACCCGCAGCACGTTGCCGAAGTCGACCACCGGCAGCCCGGCCCGACCGCCCGTGGCACGCCACTCCTGGGCCATGGCGTACGCCTTGGTCCGCCCGACCCGGAGGAACCGGGCCGCCTCCTCCACCGTCAGCAGCTCCGGTAGGTCCTCACACCGTTGAGCATCCAACACGTACGTAGAGTAGCACGATTGGAACGACAACGTTGCGGACTCAGCCAACGTGTTGATCTAGGGTAGGGTTATGACCACACGGAAGTTCGGGCTCCGGCGGACCATGACGCCCAACCAGATCGTTGCCCACAACGTCATCAAGGCCCGCACCCTCCGGGGCTGGACCCAGGAGCAGGCCGCCGAGAACCTCGCCCCCTACCTCGGCGCCAAGCTGTCCGGCGCCAGCTTCTCCGCCCTTGAACGCTCCGCCGTGAGCGTCAGCCGCATCAAGCAGTTCTCCGCCGACGACCTCCTCGCCCTCTCGCGAGGCTTCGACCTGCCCATCGGGTTCTTCTTCACGCCACCACCACCCGCCGAGGACGCCGGCCTCCACGCACCCGACGCCGGCACCAAAGGACTCGACCCCATCGTGCTCCTCGACGCCATCCTGGGCCGGCCCGACAACCTCCACTTCTGGGAAGACGAGCTCCTCGCCTACTCAGCCAGCATCGCCCCCATGCCCAAGAACAAGAAGGAGAAGCCCAGCGTCTCGCCCGCCGACCTCGCCCAGCGGGTCACACCCCTCTCCGCACTGCGGGCCCGGGCCCTGCTCCGGCGCTCCTTCGGCGACACCGCCGACGCCGCCGAAGTCCTCGACCGCCTCGCCGACCTCCTCCGCGAACTCGATGACGCACCGGACGAACCGGCACGGGACGGCACTGCGGACGACACAGCACGAACCGGTACAGGTCAGAAGGGCCAGCGGCCTCGTCGCTGAGCGGTGCGCTCCGTCATCGACGAGACCCAGGGGTCGAGCTCACTCGGTCGCCTTCGGGTGACCGACGGAGGCGTCGGTGAGCCAGACGGTGCGGTTGCCGTCATCGATGCAATACCAGAGGCGTCCGGCGCTGGTGACCTCGTACTGCCACTGCTCCATCGGGACGCCGTTGACGAGGCGCGTGCCGAGGGCGCCTCTGAGGGGGTGCAGTCGTTCAGATCGGTCTCGAGGGTCCGCCGTGATGCGCTCCCACGCCACACGAGCGTTCGCTGCCGCGGCGGCGGACACCTTCTCCCAACCGGTGACCGCCTCGCTGGTCGCGAAGCGGAAGTCCCACCCGCCCCGTGCAGGTGGCGGCGCGACCCGTTCTCGGCGCTTCGGCATGGGTTCAGCCGGCGGGTGCGGCCACCGCGTCACCGTCGGCCTCGAGCTTGCGCCGCAGGCGTCGGGCGAGCTTCGGGTCAGCATGCACCTCTGCGGTCGCCCGCCACTCCCGGAGGAGCTGGATGAGCGGGGCGACGTTGTCGAGCTCGGCCGCAGCCGTCACGACCCGGGAGAACTCCTCCACGAACAGACGCTGATCCGCAGCCGGAAGGAACTGCGTCCACGAGAAGGCCTCACCGAGAGCGTCGGCGAGGGCGTCAGGCGAGTGCACTGCAAGGTTCCGGAACGCTCGACTCAGCGCAGCGAAGGCAGCCGACCGCTCGACCTCGCGATCGGCACGGGAGAGCCACAGGTCAGGCTCGTCCCTTCGACGAAGGACGACGTCACCGTCCTCCACGTCACCAGCGACGTCCTTCGGGTGGCGCAGCAGATCAGAGAACGGTCGTTCGGTGACTCGCACACCGGCATGATATCAGCACTACTTCAGGTGAAGCTGCCCATCTGCTCGCCAGATGACAACGAGCTGAGCAGAGACGTGCCGTCACGGACGGTGACGCGCTCGACGGGTCCGAACCCCGAGCGTCTGGCCCAGTCAGACCGATTCTGCTGAGGCAGGCGGTTGGCCCCGGTCGAGGAGTTGGTCCCAGGCGTCGACGGCGTGGGGGAGCGAGGGGCGGACGGCGTGGCGGTAGCCCTGCGTGGTGCGGGTGTCGGTGTGTCCGGCGAGGTCGGCGACCTTGACGAGGTCGTCGAGCTGGTCAGCCACGAGGGAGACGAACGAGTGGCGCAGCTCGTAGGTGGTCCAGTCGTCACCGAGCCCGGCGCGCACGCAGAGCTGCTTGAACGCCCGCCGGAGGTTCGACATGGTCATCGGCGTTCCGTTGCTCGTGCAGAACACGAAGCCCTCGTCATCGTAGAGGCCGAGGAAGCGCATCTCGGCGCGGTGGCGCTGCAGGGCGGCGATGAGCAAGGGGTGGAGCCCGATGCGCCGCCGGCTGCGCTCGGTCTTGGGCGCCGTCTGCCCGGCGTAGCGGTGACCGACCTCGAGCGCCCTCTCGGCCACCTCGATGCTCGGCGTCTCGGCGTCGAGCTCCACGTAGCACCAGCGCAGGCCGGCCAGCTCGCCAGGACGGAGGCCGCACATGAGCCCGGTCAGCCACATCGCCGGGCGGCTGTCGGCGGGGATGGCGTCGACGAGGAGACGCCGGGCCTCCTCGATGGTGAAGCTCTTGCGGGGCTTCGTGGGTTTGACGGCCGGGAGGAGGACACCGGCGGCCGGGTTGGACCGGATGCGGCGCTCGCGCAGCGCGTGCTGGCAGGCCTGGTTCAGGTAGTTCCAGTTGCGGTCGATCGTGCTCGTGGCGTAGCCCCGCATCGCCATTCCGTCGAACAGCTCCTCGAGCCGCTCCGTCGACACTCGATCCACCCACAGCCGGCCGATCACCGGCAACACGCTCGTGCCCAGGAGCTGGCGGGCGTTGGCGATCGTGTTCGGCGACTTGATCCGGGCGTGGCGCGACTTCGAGGTCGGTGAGACGTTCGGGCAGCCGGCGGCGAACCACGCCTCGATCACTTCGCCGAACGACACCACCTTCGTGCGCCGAGGTCCCGGGTCGATCGACTGCGCCCGCAGGGCCACCAGCTCGTCGAGATCGCGCTGGGCGGCCGCTTTGTCGACCCGCTCCACCTTGCGGCGCGACCCATCCGGGAAGCGCACCCAGGCCATCCACCGCCCGGCCCCCTCGTTCCACCTAACTGTCGGCCGCTGCGCCATGACCGCTCTCCCTACGTAGCCACTGACGAAAAGGCTACGCTGAAACTGGCTACGTTCGCAATGGCGTTGTAGGTTCTACATATTTGTGAGCGCCTGACTAGGGAGTTTGTGTGGGCGCTGCGGGATTCGAACCCACGACCGCCTGCTTGTAAGGCAGGTGCTCTGACCAGCTGAGCTAAGCGCCCCTGCCCCATCCTCGCGCCGGCACCGTGGCCGCCGGCTCGGGCGGCGGGACCCAGGCGCCACTGCCGGGGAGGCACCGTCCGCTGCGGCCCCGCCGGGTGGGCTCCCGTCGGGCTGAGGGAGACGAGCAGGCCCTCCCCCCTGCTGTCAGGAGGCCGTGGGTGCACCTGCGCCCGAAGGATGAGCAAGTACAATCGGGCGAACTGTGCTCCGGTTGATCAGGTTCGTCGTCGTCGTGCTCTCTGGCGCCGTCCTCGTCATCTCGAGCGTCGCGCTGCTCGCCCCGCAGGTCGTCACGCTGCTGGACGCCAACCAGGTCGCTGAAGCCGAGGCGATCAACCTCGAGCCCCTGGCCCAGCGCTCCGTCGTGCTCGCCGCCGACGGCAGCCTCTTGACCTACCTGCTGGTCGAGGAGAACCGGGTCTCGGTCCCGCTCGAGGAGGTCTCGCAGACCTTCATCGACACGCTGCTCGCCGTCGAGGACCAGCGCTTCTACGAGCACGACGGCGTCAACGTCCGGGCGACTGCCCGGGCGCTGCTCGAGAACGTGAACGCAGGTGGGGTCGAGCAGGGGGGTTCGACGATCACCCAGCAGCTCGTCAAGAACGCCCTCGTCGGTTCGGAGCAGAGCCTCGAGCGCAAGGTCGAGGAGGCGGTGCTCGCCCGGCGCCTCGAGGACCAGATGACGAAGGACGAGATCCTCGAGCGCTACCTGAACACCGTGTACCTCGGGAACAGCACGTACGGCGTGCAGGCGGCGGCAGAGCTGTACTACGGGGTCGACGCCATCGACTTGGACGTGGCCCAGGCGTCGTTGCTCGTTGGCCTGATCCAGAACCCTGAGGACCGGAACCCGTTCAAGCACCCCGAGGAGGCGCTTGAGCGGCGGGACGAGGTCGTGGAGCGGCTCCTCACCGTCGGGCAGATCGACGAGCCGGTGGCTCGCTACATCCAGGCGACGGCGCTCCCGGCGGAGGGCTTCGCCATCTCCTCCCGTCCGAAGGACTACTTCGTCGAGGAGGTCAAGGAGCGCCTGCTGCGCGACGAGCGTCTCGGTGCCACCCAGACGGATCGCTACAACGCCCTCTACCGAGGCGGGCTCACCATCCGCACCACCGTCGAGCCCCGTCTGCAGCGCCTCGCCGACGAGGCCGTGACCGCGGTGCTGCCTGACACCGGTGGCCAGTTCACCGCCTCGATCGTGAGCATCGACCCCCGCAGCGGTGCCGTCCGGGCGATGGTCGGCGGTCCCGGCTTCGGCAACGCGCAGTACAACATCGCCACGCAGGGCATCGGCCGCCAGACCGGCTCATCGTTCAAGCCCTTCGTCCTCGCCTCGATCCTGGAGCAGGGGAACACGGTCGAGGACACGGTCGACGGGACCGGTCCCTGCAGGTTCCCGAACCCGGGCGGCCAGATCGACACCTACCCCGTCTCGAACTTCGACGGCGGCCGCGGGGGTGTCGCCGATCTGCGGACCCAGACGCTGCGCTCGTCCAACTGCGCCTACGTCAGGCTGGGGATCATCGCAGGGGTGGACAAGGTGGTGGAGACGGCCAACCGACTGGGCGTCACCCGCCCGGATCTGGCCGTGCAGCTCTCCGCTTCCCTCGGGACGAACGAGGTGCGGCCGATCGACATGGCATCCGCCTACGGGACCTTCGCCAACGACGGCGTGCACTACGCGCCGTACTACGTCGAGGAGGTCACCGATCGCGACGGCAACGTGCTCCTCGAGGGGCCGACCACCGGCGAGCAGGTGCTCGACCCGGGCATTGCCAGGACCGTCACGTCCGTGCTGGTGGACAACATCCGCATGGGCACCGGCACTCGGGCGAGCTTCCCCGACGGGCGTGAGGCCGCAGGCAAGACGGGGACCACCCAGGACTCGGCCGACGCCTGGTTCGTCGGCTACACGCCCGAGCTCACGACCGCGGTGTGGATGGGATCGCCGGTCGACCGCACCCCGATGACGAACGTCGGGGGCATCAAGGTCACGGGCGGCACGTACCCCGCCCGGATGTGGCAGGCGTTCATGGGGCCGGCTCTCCAGCCCTACGAGATGCTCTCCTTCATCCCCCCACCTCCCCCGGAGCCCGGCAGGGCCTCGAGGCGCCTTCGGCTCCCGAGCGAGGTCTGGGCCGAGGCCGAGGCCGACAACCTCCGAGCAGCAGAGGCTCGCCGGAACGAGGCGGCCGCCGCCCGCCGCCGCAAAACCACCACCACCACCACTCCCGCAGCCGAGCCGGAGGTTCGGACGACGCCCACGACCCGGGCCGCCGTCCCCACCCCGACGACGGTCCCGTCGGCACCTGCGACGACCGACCCGCCAGCTGCCCCTGCGCCCGCCGAAGGCGCCGGAGGGAACGGCGGTGGCAACGGAAACGGCAGTGCAGGCGGCAACGGCAACGCTGGCGGGAACGGCAACGGCAACGGCTGAACCCCCCGCCTGTGCTGGGCCAGACTGGCGCCTGATGGTCGCCGCCGCCCTCCGCACCCTCCTCGAGGTCCAGGCCCTCGACACCCAGGTCGATCAGCTGACACGACGGCGGTCGACCCTTCCCGAGCGGGCCGAGCTGGCCGCACTGGAGGCACGGGCCTCGCTCCTGGCAGCGGAGCGGGTGGTGACCGGGGCCAGGGCCCACGAGCTGGAGCGCACGCAGAAGCGGCTCGAGGACGAGGTGGCGACGCTCGAGGACAAGGCGACGGGCACCGACCGCCAGCTCTACAGCGGCACGGTGACGGCACCGCGGGAGCTGCAGGCCCTCCAGGACGAGGCGGCATCGGTCCGCCGGCGCATCGGTGCCCTCGAGGACCAGCTGCTCGTCGTGATGGAGGACCTCGAGCCGGTTGCGGCCGAGGTGCAGCAGCTGGCTGTCGCCGGTTCCGCCGCCGACGAGCAGACCTCGGTGCTGCGGGCCGCCGTCGCCGATGCGGAAGCTGCGATGGGGGAGGAGCTCGCGCGCGTCGTCGGGGCGCGCGCTGCGCTCGTGGTCGACATCCCGCCCGCCCTGGTCACCCAGTACGAGCGGATCCGGAAGCGGACCGGCGGTGTCGGGATCGCCCGGCTCGACGGCCACCGTTGCACGGGCTGCCACCTGGAGCTGCCCAACCGAGAGGTGGACGAGCTGCGTCGTGCCCCCGCCGAGCAGGTCGTGCTCCACGAGGAGTGCGGCCGGATCCTGGTGCGGGACTGACGGTGCTGCTCTGGTTCGTGGGCGGCTCGTTCCTCGCTGTCTGGTTGGTCTTCCGCGACCCTTCGATCGACCACCGACTGCTGGTGGTCGGCGCCATCCTCCCCGACATCGTCGACCTCCCCTCCGGCGGGCGCTGGATCGGGCACACCGTGCTGGCCAGCGTGATGCTCCTGCTCGGGATCATGCTCGGGACCAGAGGCCGACGGCTGTTGCGCCGCCGACTCCTCGCCCTGTCCATCGGGACCTTCCTCCACCTCGTGCTCGACTTGGCGTGGACCGACACCGAGACGTTCTGGTGGCCCGCGTTCGGCCTGGACCTCGGGGGCGGTCCCCTGCCGAGCATCGAGCGGGGCCCGTCGAACGTCGTCCTCGAGCTCGCCGGCCTCGCCATCGTCGTGTGGGCCTGGCGACGCTTCCGGCTCGGGGAGCCGGAGCGCCGCCGCCGCCTCCTCCGCTCCGGTCGTCTCGGGAGGGACCTCGTCGGCTGACCCTGGCCCCCCGGTAGCGTCCCGCACATGGCCGAAGCGGACTTCGACAACCGCATCAGCACGGCCTACGCAGCGAGCGGCCCCACCCTCGAGCTCGGGCGTGGCGTCATCGGAGGCGAGGTCCGGCACGGCGCCGTGGTCCAGGTGCCGGCCTCGATGATGAACCGCCACGGCCTCATCGCCGGAGCGACCGGCACCGGCAAGACCAAGACGCTCCAGCTGCTGGCAGAGCAGCTCTCGGCGCTCGGGGTGCCCGTGTTCGCCGCCGACGTCAAGGGTGACCTCTCCGGGGTCACCAGGCCAGGCGAGGGCGGAGGTCGCACGTCGGAGCGGGTGGAGCAGCTCGGGATCGAGTGGAGTCCCGCCACCTACCCCGTGTCCTTCCTGTCCCTCGGCGGCATCGGTCCCGGCATCCCGGTGCGGGCCACGGTGTCGTCCTTCGGGCCCACGCTCATGGCCAAGGTCCTCGGAGCGAACGAGACCCAGACGTCGTCGCTGTCACTCGTGTACCGCTTCGCCGACGACCACGGCCTCGCCCTGCTCGACCTCGACGACCTGCGCGCCGTCCTCATCCACCTGACGAGCGACGAGGGCAAGCGCGACCTCAAGGACCTCGGCGGGCTCTCGAGCGCCACCGCCGGTGTGCTCCTGCGCGCCATCGTCGAGCTGGAGGCCCAGGGCGGCGGTGAGCTCTTCGGTGAGCCCGAGCTGGCGGTGACGGACCTGCTGCGCAAGGACGGTGGCAAGGGCGTCGTCAGCCTGCTCGAGCTGGCGGCTGTGCAGGACAAGCCGAAGCTGTTCAGCACGTTCCTGATGTGGCTCCTGGCCGAGCTCTTCGCCGACCTCCCCGAGGAGGGCGACCTCGACCTGCCGAAGCTCGTGTTCTTCTTCGACGAGGCCCACCTGCTGTTCGACGACGCCGACGAGGCGTTCCTCGACCAGGTCGCCAACACCGTCCGCCTCATCCGCTCGAAGGGGGTCGGGGTGTTCTTCGTGACCCAGCTCCCCGACGACGTCCCTGAACAGGTGCTCTCCCAGCTCGGCAACCGGGTGCAGCACGCGCTCCGGGCGTTCACCCCGCGGGACGCGAAGGCCCTGAAGGCTGCGGTGACCACCTATCCGAAGACGTCGGACTACGACCTCGAGGAGGACCTCACCCAGCTCGCCACGGGGGAAGCCATGATCACGATCCTCTCCGAGCGGGGCGCGCCCACGCCGGTGGTGTGGGCCCGTCTTCGCCCGCCGACCTCGCTCATGGACACGATCGGTCCCGAGGAGATCGGTGCGGCGGCAGTGGCGGATCCCTTGTTCGCCACCTACGCCGAGGAGGTGGACCGCGAGTCGGCGCGCGAGAAGCTGGGCCGGCGGTTGGCGGAGGCGGCCGAGACCGACGAGGGGCCCTCCGCGAGCGACCGGGCGGCGGATCCGAAGGGTGAGCCAGGCACACGACGGCCCCGGCAGCAGCCACGGGCCAGGGAGGACAACGCCGTGCTCGGCTACCTGAAGAGCCGTGAGGGCCGGGCGATGGTGAACACGGTGGCCCGGGGTGTCTTCGGTCTGCTCAAGAAGCGGCGTTGACGCTCACCGGGGCCGCCGGGACCGACGCCGCCGGGCGGTCCCGGACATAGCGGTCGAGGAAGAGCAGCATCTCGGCCGCGCACTGGCGACCGAAGGCAGGTGTGGCGTCGAAGGCGTGCAGCTGCTCTGCGTAGAGGTGGAGCTCGGCGGGCACCCTCGCCTCGACCAGGGCCTCGTACATCACGAGGCTGGCGTGGACGGGGACGAGCTCGTCCTCGGTGCCGTGGATGAGGAGGGTCGGCGGGAACGACGGGGTGACGTGGGTGAGGGGGCTGGCCGCCGACGCCGCCTCGGCCGAGCCGACCTCGATCAGAGAGGCCAGGGTGACGGAGCCGCGCTGCTGCTCCCCGTGGGAGAACAGCGTGGGTGCGTAGACGCCGATGGCTGCGGCCACGTGCGTCGGCTGGTCGGGGTTGCCGCCCACACCCTCGAACTCCGCCGCTCCCGGCGTGCCCGCAGCCAGCAGCGCGAGGTGTGCGCCGGCGGAGTTCCCCTCGATGGCGATGCGGGAGGGGTCGATGCCGAGCTCGTCGGCGTTGGCTCGCATCCAGCGCAGCGCAGCCTTCACGTCGTGGATCTGCGCGGGCCACGGCGCCTCGGGCAGCAGGCGGTACTCCGAGGCGACGCAGACGTAGCCGGCCCGGCCGAGGAGGATGCCGTAGCCCCGCAGCTGCGTGCGGTCGCCGTGGCGCCAGCTGCCCCCGTGCACGAGCAGCACGGCAGGGGAGGGGCCCGTCGGCGCAGGAGGCCGGTAGACGTCGCACCGGAGCTCCCGGCCGGCGCCCGTCCCGAAGACGACGTCCTGCTCGATCTCGACCTGTCCCTCTGCTCGCACGTGTCCCCCTCGGTGGCTCAGGACCGGCCTCCGGCGAGCCGACCCTACAGGTGTGCCGTCCCCCCTCCTTTCCACTCCACGGCCGGGTCGCGGCGGCGTCGCCGTTGCCGGATGTCGAATGCTCGTCTCGGCGTCTCATCGCTCCACCTGCGATCATGCTGGGTGTGCCCGGTCGTGATCCAGAGGGGGACCGGTCCCACGGGCGGGCGCGACCTCGTGTCCCGGCCGACCCGTGACGTCTGACGAGACACCATCGAGACGTCTCCGGGGCGCAGGCCAGCTCTCCGACGAGGGCCACCGACGGATCGTCGATCAGACGGGCGCGCCGTTCATCCTGATCGACCGGGACGGTCGGATCTGCCACGCGAGCGGCCTGATCGAGCTGGCGGTCGGGTGGGCGGCGGACGCCATCCTCGGTCGCAACATCACCGAGTTCCTCCTGGACGACCAGATCGACCTGGCTGCGGAGGCGCTCGCCGAGGTCGAGCTGGATGACCAGAGGGGTGCAGGCGTGCCCATGGTGTTCGCCCTACGGCGCCCCGACGGTGGGTGCAGGTGGGTCGAGATCGCAGCGACGTCGTTCATCGACGAGCCGGGGATCAACGGCGTCGCACTGAAGGTCACGTCCTGGGAGCCCCAGCACCACCTCGCCGAGTTCCTCGTCGCCCTCCTCGAGGAGCCCAAGCTCGACGCCGTGCTCGCACCCCTGGTCCGATCCATCGCCGCCTCGACGGGCGCCCTCGGCGCGGCCGTCCACCACGGCTTCGACGGGACCGCCTTCGCCGGTGCCGTGCCGTCGTGGGATGGGCAGCCCCAGCTGCCCAACGGAGCTGGACCGTGGTGTGAGGTCGCGAGCACCTTGTCGCCGGTCTGGCTCGAGGGGGAGGGGGTGCCCGGAGGCCCTGGTGGGGCAGCCAGCTGCTGGAGCATGCCGATCCCCGCCGGTGACGGGGTTGCGCCGGGTGTCCTGTCTGTCTGGTGGGCGACCTCGGGCCGCCCACGCCTCGGACACCGCCACGCCCTCGATCGGACCGCCGGCTACGTCAGCCTCGCCCTCGTGCGCACCGCCGAGCACCAGCGGCTCCAGCACCTCGCCGGTCACGATGCGCTCACCGGGGTGGCCAATCGCGCCTCGTTCCGCGCTCACCTCGCCGAGGCCCTCGCCATCGGGGAGCACAACCTGGCCGTGGCGTTCTGCGACCTCGACCGGTTCAAGCCGGTCAACGACACCTACGGCCACCGGGCGGGTGACAACGTGCTCGTCGAGGTGGCGGCACGCCTGCGCAGCAGGCTCCGTGTCGGCGACGAGCTCGCCCGCATTGGTGGCGACGAGTTCACGGTCCTCCTGCGCAACGTCCCCGACGCCACCGTGGCCGCTCAGCTGGCCGACCGCCTCCTGCTCGCCGTCGAGGAGCCGTTCCCGGTGTCGGACGGTGAGGTTCGCGTCGGCATGTCGGTGGGGATCGCGCTGGCCGGCGGCATGTCGAACGCAGACGACCTGCTGTCGGCCGCCGACGAGGCCCTCTACGCCTGCAAGCGGTCCGGCGGCGGCGGGCGGGCGATCGTCGGCTGATCCCGACCGCCGCCGGGCGGGCACCGGCAGCTCGACGACGAGCCACCCGCCCCGTCCCCTGCGGCTCAGGCCAGGCTCTCGACCCAGGCCTCGTGGAGTGCGGCGTAGCGGCCGTCGCCATCGCGCAGGTCTCCCGGCGCGCCGTCCTCGACCACCTGCCCCTCGTCGAGGACGATCACGCGGTCGGCGATCTCGACGGTGGTGAGGCGGTGGGCGATGATCACCGCCGTCCGCTGCCTGAGCAGCGTCCTCAGCGCGTGCTGGACCAGGCGCTCGGACGGGACGTCGAGGGACGACGTCGCCTCGTCGAGGATCAGCACCGCCGGGTCGGCGAGGAACGCACGTGCGAACGAGACGAGCTGGCGCTGTCCGGCCGAGAGGCGTGCGCCCTTTTGGTGCACGTCGGTGGCGAAGCCGTCGGGGAGCGCCCGGATGAACGTGTCGGCGCCGATCGCCGCCGCCGCCCGCTCCACCTCGTGGTCCGTGGCGCTCGGTCGACCGAAGCGGATGTTGTCGGCGACGGAGCCCGAGAACAAGAAGCCCTCCTGGGTCACCGTGACGACCGCCCGACGGAGGTCCCTCTCACCCAGGTCGCGCAGGTCGACGCCGTCGAGGAGCACCCGCCCAGCGGTCGGGTCCCAGAAGCGAGCTGCGAGGCGGGCGACCGTGGTCTTGCCGGCGCCCGTGGCGCCGACGATGGCGACGGTCTCGCCCGCGACGACATCGAGGTCGAGGTGGTGCAGCACCGTCCGGTCCCGATAGGCAAACCGGACGCCCTCGAAGCGGAGCGCCCCGCTGGCGTGGGGCAGCGAGACGGGAGAGCGTGGCTCGGGCACGCTGGACGCCTCGTCGAGCACGCCGGCCAGCTTCTCGAGGGCGGCCGAGGCGGCCTGGAACAGGTTGTAGAACTGGCTGAGCTCCTCCATCGGGGCGAAGAAGCGCCGCACGTAGAGCAAGAAGGCGGCGAGCACACCGATCGTGATGTCGCCGTCGAGCACGAGGGAGCTGCCGTACAGCAGCACGATGGCGGTCATGAGCCGCCCCACGCCCTGCACGCCTGGGCCGTAGATGGCGCCCAGGCGCTGCGACCAGACGTTGGCGTCTCGGTACCGGCCGTCGAGGTGCTCGAAGATCTCGGAGTTGCGGGGCTCGCGACGGAAGGCGTGGACCGCCTGGATCCCGCCGAGGCTCTCGACGAAGTGCACGATCACGAGCGCGACGGCTTCGCGCGTCTCCCGATAGGCCCGCTCGGCGTGGCTCCTGAACCACCGGGTCATGAGGAAGAGCACCGGGAAGGCGGCGATCACGACGAGCGCGAGCTGCAGGTCGAGGAGCAGCAGTGCCACCCCGATCCCAACCATGAGCAGCCCCGACGACAGCAGGTTGATCAGGCCGTGGCCGAGGAGGTCGGCGATCGCCTCGACGTCGGAGGTCTGGCGGGAGATGACCCGCCCCGAGGTGTAGCGCTCGTGGAACGAGGTGCTCAGCTGCTGGAAGTGGGCGAAGAGCCGGAGTCGGATGTCGAGCACGATGTCCTGACCGACCCGCCCGAGCAGGATGAGGAAGGCGTTGAAGGTGACGGCCCCCATGACGGTGGTCAGACCGATCCCCGCCACCACCGTCAGCAGCGGCCGCAGGCTCCCGCTGCCGCCGGCGAGCAGCGGCGGAAGCCCGTCGTCGATGCCCCGCTGGATGAGCCAGGGGACGGCGAGCTGGCTGAGGATGCTCAACGCGATCAGCGCCGCCGACGCTGCGACCGCCCGCCTGTGCGGTTGCACGAGGTCACCGAGCAGCGCCCGGCTCCTGCTGCGCAGCAACCCGGCGAGGCCACCGCTCACCTCCTCGACGTCTTGGAGCTTCACCCCCCGCCAGGCGTCGACCCGCTCGTCGCCGGTGAGGTCGAGCGGCGCGTCAGCATCGACCTGGTGGACCTCGTCCGGCTCGAGCGCGCTCATGTCGTCCGCTCTCGGCCTGCGGCCGGGCCGCTCGGGCCACGCTCACTGCGCTCGCTCATGTCGTCCGCTCTCGGCCTGCGGCCGGGCCGCTCGGGCCACGCTCACTGCGCTCGCTCATGTCGTCCGCTCTCGGCCTGCGGCCGGGCCGCTCGGGCCACCGCTCGTCGCCGTCATCGGGCCGGCACCTCCTCGTCGAGGTCCTCGACCGCCTCGCTGAGGACGGCGCGATAGCGGGGCTCCTGCTCGAGGAGGTCGTGGTGGCTGCCCACGGCGACGAGGCGACCCTCCTCGAGCAGGATGGAGCGGTCGGCGAGGGCCACGGTCGACGGTCGGTGGACGACGAGGAACACGGTGGACGAGTCGAGCAGGGGTCGTAGGGCGTCCTGCACGAGCGACTCGGTGTGCACGTCGAGGGCCGAGAGCGGGTCGTCCAGGACGAGCACGGCGGGGCGCCCGATGATCGCCCTAGCCAGGGCCAGGCGCTGGCGCTGGCCGCCCGACAGCGAGAGGCCCTGCTCGCCGATGCGGCTGTCGAGGCCCCAGGGCAGGTCGAAGGCGAAGCCGGCCTGGGCCACCTCGATGGCGTGACGCACCTCCTCCTCACCGGCGTCGGGCGCACCCATGAGGAGGTTCTCCCGGACCGACGCCGAGAACAGCGTGGGCTCCTCGAAGGCGAAGCCGACGTTGCGCCGGAGGCTGTTCACGGTCAGGTCGCGCAGATCGTGGCCGTCGAGGCTGATCCGTCCGGAAGTCGGGTCGTAGAGGCGGGTGAGGAGGGTGACGAGCGTCGTCTTCCCACAGCCCGTGGCTCCCACCACGGCAATGGTCTCGCCGGGCTCGACGGTGAGGTCGATGCCCACCAGCGCGCTGCGCTCCGACGCCTCGTACCGGAAGTCGACGCCTTCGAAGCGGATCTCCCCCCGGACCGCGGTCAGCTCGACGGCACCGGGTCGGTCGGCGACCGCCGGCTCGGTGTCGAACACCTCGTAGACCCGCACCGCCGCGCTCTCCGCCTCGCCGGCCAGCGCCATGATCCAGGCGAGCAGCTCGAGCGGGAAGACGAGGAGCAGCACGTAGGACACGAAGGCGACGAGGCCGCCGAGGGTCAGACCACCGGCGCCGACGGCGAGCACCCCGGCCAGCAGGACGGCTGTCAGCGTCAGGTTGGGGACGGTGCCGAGCAGCCACACGAACTTGGTGTGCAGGCGGATCCGCTCGAGCTGGCTGTCGTGGATCTCCTGGCAGCGAAGCGCATAGGCGGCGTGGGACTCCCGCCAGCGCCCGAACGCCTTGAGCACCCTGATTCCCCTGGCCCCCTCCTCGATCGAGGTCGTGAGGTCACCGGTCTGGTCCTGGATGCGCCGGACGACCTGGTGGTAGTCCCGCTCGAAGCGGCGGCACAGCAGGAGGACGGGGACCGCGGCGGCGAACGTCAGCAGCGCCAGCGGGACGTGCAGCGTCAGCAGCACGCCGAAGATGACGAGGATCTGCACGCTGATGAGGACGAAGAACACGGCGCCGAACGCCACGAAGCGGCGGATGATGCCGAGGTCGGTCATGGCCCGCGACAGGAGCTGGCCGGACTGCCAGCGGTCGTGGAAGCCGACGTCGAGGCGCTGCAGCTGGGCGTAGAGGTCGTCCCTCAGCGCCGTCTCGAGGTTGGTGGCGACGATGGCCAGCAGCGTCCTGCGGATGAAGGCGAGGACGAGCTCGACGAGGGCCAGCGCACCCACGACCAGCGCCCACCGGAGCACCCCGGCACGGTCGCCGTCGCGCAGGGGACCGTCGATGACGGTCTTGACGATGAGCGGAACCGACACGTAGGCCGCCGTCGACACGATCGAGGAGGACACGATCACCAGCAGGTGGCGGCGGTAGGGCCTGAGGTAGGGCACGGTGCGCGCGAGCGCGCGCTGCTTCAACCCTCCGAACCTGGCCACCACGACAGCATCGCGGAGCCGCACCGTCGTTGCCCGCCGTTTCCCGTGGGGCCACCGCAGGCCTGCCGATCTGCCAACGTGGGAGGGAGCGGGGGAGGGCAGGCGTGGTCGACGCGAGGATCGTGGCGGGAGGGCACGTGAGGGACGTCCACGCCCTCGTCCGCCCCGCCCGGCGGATCACGGGCATGTCCGCCGTCCTCCTGCCCCTCACCACCGAGGGCGCCGTGGACTGGCCCGCGGTCGAGGCCCACATCGCCCGGACGGTGGAGGCCGGTCTCACGCCGGCCGTCAACATGGACACGGGCTACGTCCAGCTGCTCGGAGTGGACGACAGGCGGCGGGTGCTCGATCTGGCATCCGAGGTCACCGGCGGGCGCTTCGTGGCCGGTGCCTACGTCGCCGACCGGTCCGGCGACCCCTTCGACCTGCGGGCCTACGCGGTGGAGGCGTCGGCGGTGGCGGAGCGGGGCGGGACGCCCGTGATCTTCCCCTCCCACGGCTTGAACGGGCGGGACGACGACGGCTGGGTCGACGCGCTCCGCCAGCTCGGCGACGAGCTCGACCGGTTCCTCGGCTTCGAGCTCGGCTCGATGTTCGTGCCGTACGGGCGCATCCCGTCGCTCAAGGCGTTCGGCGGCATGGTCGAGATCCCCCACTGCATCGGGGCCAAGCACTCGTCGCTCAGCCGGCAGGCGGAGTGGGACCGCCTCGTCGTCCGGGACGCGCTGCGCCCCGACTTCATGCTCCTCACCGGCAACGACCTCGCCATCGACATGGTGGTGTACGGCTCGGACTACCTCCTCGGGCTGTCGACCTTCGCCCCCGACCTCTTCGCTCGCCGCGACCGGCTGTGGGCGGACGGCGACCCTGCTTTCTACGAGCTCAACGACGTCTTGCAGCACCTCGGTCACCTCACGTTCCGCCCGCCGGTGCCCGCCTACCGACACGATGCCGCACTCTTCTTCCAGCTCCGCGGGTGGGCCTCGAGCGACGCCACCCCGGCCGGTGTGCCCCGCCGGCCGGCCTCGGAGCGCGACCTGTTGGTCGGCATCGCCGAGCGGCTCGGGGTGCTGGCATGAGGTTCACGCAGGTGAAGAAGCTGTCGACCGCCGAGGCGTTCCTCGCCCACCTCGACGCCCTCGGGGTGTCGATCCCGTTCGACGGCGTGGTCGATCCGACCGGACCGCTGGCCGAGCCGGTCGAGGTGTGGGACGGGTCCGCAGGGGTCCTGCGCAGCGCCAACGGCTTCGCCGTGCTGCCGATGGAGGGATGGGACGCCGCCGCCGACGGGCGACCGACCGACCTCGTCCGGCGCCGCTGGCAGCGGTTCGCGACCAGTGGCTGCGGCCTCGTCTGGGGGGAGGCCACCGCCGTGCGGCCCGACGGGCGGGCCAACCCCAACCAGCTCGTCCTCGACGCCACGACCGTCGACGACATCGCAGAGCTCCGCCGGACGCTCGGACCGGGGCAGGTGGCGGGTCTGCAGCTCACCCACTCCGGCCGTTACAGCCGGCCGGAGGGCCAGCCCGCTCCACGGACGGCGTACGAGCACCCCCTCCTCGACCGCCGCACCGGGGCGGGCGCAGCCGAGGTGCTCGCAGACGACGAGCTCGACGAGCTGGTGGAGCGCTACGTCGAGGCCGCCGTGCTGGCCCGCCAGGCCGGGTTCGACTTCGTGGACGTGAAGCACTGCCACGGCTACCTCCTCCACGAGCTGCTGAGCGCGATCGACAGGCCAGGCCGCTACGGGGGTGACCTGCGGGGCAGGACCACGTTCCTCCGGACCGTCGTCGCCGGCATACGCGCCAGGGTCCCCGACCTGGCCGTCGCCGTGCGGCTGTCGGTGTTCGACCTCGTGCCGCACGCCGCGGGGGAGGGCGGGGTCGGGCTTCCCGAGGGTGAGGGGCCGTACCGCTACGCCTTCGGCGGCGACGGCACGGGCCTCGGCATCGACCTCGGCGAGGCCCACGAGCTGCTCGACATCATCGAGGACCTCGGCATCGGCCTCGTCAGCACCACGGCCGGGAGCCCGTACTACACGCCGCACGTGCAGCGACCGGCCTACTTCCCACCGTCGGACGGCTACCAGCCCCCGGAGGACCCCCTGGTGGGTGTGGCCCGGCAGCTGGCGGCGACGGCTGAGCTGGCCGTGCGCCACCCCGGCCTCACCATCGTCGGGTCGGGTTACTCGTACCTCCAGGAGTGGCTTCCCCAGGTCGCCCAGGCGGTGGTGCGCACGAGAGGCGCGTCGATGATCGGTCTCGGCCGGATGGTGCTGTCGTACCCCGACCTCGCGGGCGACGTCCTCGCCGGCCGGCCGCTGCAGGGGCGCCTCGTGTGCCGGACGTTCAGCGATTGCACCACCGCGCCCCGCAACGGCCTCGTCTCGGGCTGCTTCCCCCTCGACCCGTTCTACAAGGACCACCCGCAGCGGGTCGCCCTCACCCAGGCCAAGCAGGCGGCCAAGGCACGGCTGCGCTGAACCTGCCGACCGCCGGGCAGGTCGCACCGACGCGCCCGTGCGACCGGTGACGAGCCGGCCTCACGACAGGCGGTACGACCAGCGGTAGGTGCCGGGCCCGATGCGGTGCTCGGGGGCGGTGTCCGGGCCGACCGCGCCCGAGCCGACGCCCCGGTGGCGGGCATCGAGCCAGACGAAGCAGTCGTCCCGTGCCGCCAGGTCCTCCAGGTGGCGGGCATCGGCCAGCTCGTCGTCGGGCACCCGTGCCACGGTGACGTCGAGGTCGTCCAGGTGGTCGATGGTGAGCAGCACCGCGCCGGCGGCGTCGAGGAGGCGGAGCCAGCGCACCCCGCACCGGTTGCCGTTCGCCTGGGGGTGGACGTAGGGGACGCTCCACTCCTCGACGGTGGCGGCCCAGCGGCCCACCCGGGCGGCGGCCCGCCGGTCCGAGTAGCACTCGTGGGGCCCCATGCCCAACCACTCGACGCGGTCGACGCCGGGGCCGACGTGGAGCCGCACCCCCACCCTGGGGATGTCGTCGAGGCCGGTCGGCACCACCACGGCGTGGGTCACGCGCCTGCCACCCGACGTGTCCTCCACCGTCGTGGCCAGGTCGGTCAGGGCGGCACCGTCCCTCAGGCCGAGCTCCTCCCACCGCCTGGCGTGGTGGGTCCCGAACGTCTCGTTGTCGATCGGCGCCCGCCACAGTGCCAGCGTCGACTCGAGCTGGTCCATGATCGACGCCGCCAGCGACGAGGGGGGCGACGTCGGCGGCGGGGCGCTGGCGGCTCCGGGGGCGCGAGCGAGCTCGAGCTGCTCCCACGCCACCTCGTGGCCGGCGGGAGCCCAGGGCAGGTCGGCGATCGTCCGGAACGTCAGCGTGAGGTGGGCCGCCTGGCCGGGCCCGAGCACGGGGGAGGGGACCGGGAGGGTGAGCAGCACCGACTCACCCGGCGGCAGGTCCATCGGCTGGAGCTCGCCGCCCCCCACCCGGCTGCCGTCGACCTCGACCACCCATGACGGCCGCAACCACGACAGGTCGAGGAAGTCGTGCTCGTTCGTCACCCGGAGCAGCCCTCGTGAGGCGTCCACAGCTGCGATCTGCACGGGTTGCACCACCTTGGCCAGCTCCACCAGCGACGGGTGAGGCGTCCGGTCGGTGGCGACGACGCCGTTCAGGCAGAAGGGTCCGTCGTTGGGCTCGTCGCCGAAGTCGCCGCCGTAGGCGAGGCGCTCGGTCCCGTCGGCCAGCACCTGGACGAGCGCCTGGTCCACCCAGTCCCAGACGAAGCCCCCCTGCAGGCCGGGGTGGGTGCGGATGGCGGCCCAGTAGGCGTCGAGCCCACCGCAGGAGTTGCCCATGGCGTGGCTGTACTCGCACATGATGAGCGGTCGGTCGGGGACCGAGCGGGTGGCCCACGCCACGAGGTCGTCGACCGAGGGGTACATCGGCGCGATCACGTCGGTCTCGGCACGGGGTCGGGCGAGGACGGCGGCGAGGTCGGCCTCGACGCCCGAGTAGACGTCCTCGGTGATGCCGCCCTCGTAGTGCAGCGGCCGGGTCGGGTCGAACGAGCGCAGCCACGCCGCCGCCGCCTGGTGCGCAGGCGACACGCCGCTCTCGTTGCCGAGGGACCACATGATGATCGAGGGGTGGCACTTGTCCCGCTGGGCCATGCGGGTGACCCGGGCGAGGATGGCCTGCGCCCACCTCGGGTCCTTGGTCAGGCTGCGCAGGTAGGCGTGTGACTCGACGTCGGCCTCGTCGACCACGTACATGCCCAGCCGGTCGCACACGTCGTAGAGGTGGACGTCGTTCGGGTAGTGCGAGGTCCGCACGGCGTTCAGGTTGTGCTGCTTCATCAGCACGATGTCAGCCTCGATCGACGCCGGTGTCACCGCCTTGCCACGACGGGCGTCGTGGTCGTGGCGGTTGACACCCTTGACGAGCACAGGCCGCCCGTTCACGAGCAGCTCGTGGCCCCGCACCTCGACCCTCCGGAAGCCGACGGCGATCGTCACGACGTCGACCTCACGACCCCCGTCGTCGAGCAACGTGACCCTGAGGTCGTGGAGGGCGGGCACCTCCGCCGACCACGCCGGCACGCCGGGCACCGGGAGCGCGACGACGGCGCCCGGCCCCTGGTACGCAGCCACGTTCACGTGGTGCTTCGTCGGGTGGGCGAAGCGGACGTCGGCCACCGCCGAGTGCCCGGCCACCTCGACCTCGACCTTCCACCCCCGGGGCCCGGCGCCCGGCGCCCCCACTGTGATCGCGACGTCGAGGTGGCCCTCGCCCGTCTCCGGGTCGTGATCGGCGACGACGTGCACGTCGGCGACGTGGACCGGCGGCGTGGCCTGCAGCACGACGCTGCGGTGGAGCCCGGCGTGGTACCAGTGGTCCTGGTCCTCGAGGTACGTGGCGTCGGACCAGCGCACGACCGTGAGCGCGAGCTCGAAGGGCTCGCCCGGCACGACGAGGCCGGTCAGGTCGACTTCGGTCGGCAGCCGGGAGTCCTTGCCCATGCCCGCGGGGGTCCCGTCCACGTGCACGTAGAGGACGCTCTCCGCCCCGGCGACGTGGAGGACGACGCGCTGGTCACGCCAGCCCTCCGGGATCGTGACGCGGCGGCGGTGCACCCCGGTGGGGTTGTCGTCGGGGACGTGGGGGGGCGGGCCGGGGAACGGCATCGTGGTGTTCGTGTACTGCGGGGTGTCGAACCCCTGCATTGTCCAGCAACCCGGCACCTCGGTGCGCGCCCACCCGTCGGTCGGGCCCGTCAGGTCGTCCCGGGTGACGTCCTCGGGACGGCTGCGGAGGGTGAAGGCCCACGGGCCGTCGAGTGAGACCACCTGGGGCCGACCGAGCGGCGTCGACATCGGGAGGCGCCCGTAGCCGACGGCCTCGGGCTGCAGCCACGTGCGGGGGCCGAAGTCGTCGAGCGGGCAGTCCGCCCGCCCGCCACTCCCTGCCGCGGAGGAGCGCCCGCCTGCCATCGGGCCGACCGTACCGGCAGCCGGGAGCCGGAGGAGCGAGCCCGGCGGATCCTCTGGTGGACGACACCGACCCCCGGGACCACGGTCGCCAGTCGACGCTTCTCAGCCGACCCGAGCCCCCTGCCCGCCGTCGACGAGGAGGAGGACCCCGGTGATGAACGCGGCCTCGTCCGACACCAGGAACAGCGCGGCGTTGGCCACGTCCCACGCCGTCCCCTGCCGCCCGAGGGGGACCGCAGCTGCCCGTGCTGCGGCGACCGAGGCGCGGTCGGTGTCGAGGGCGCGGGCGGTCGCGTCGACGGCCATGGGCGTGTCGATGAAACCGGGGAGGATGGCGTTGGCACGAACGCCGTGCTTGGCGTTGGTGAGCGCCAGGTTCTGGGTGAGAGCGTTCACACCAGCCTTGGAGAGCTTGTAGGCGGTGAGGTTGCCGGCGGCTGCGATGGAGGCGAGCGACGACACGTTCACGATGGCGCCGGCTTCGCTGGCCCGCAGGAGGGGCACCGCCGCCCGGCAGGTGCGCCACATCGCCCGCAGGTTGACGTCCATGATGCGGTCGTAGACGTCGTCGGTGAGGTGGTGTGGCGGCCCGTCTCCGGCGCCGATGCCGACGTTGTTGTGGAGGATGTCGATCCCGCCGAAGGCGTGGAGGGCGGCCGCAACGATCTGCTCGGGACCGTCGTCACCGGCCACGTCGGTGACCACGGTGAAGACGGTGGCGCCCTCCTCCCGTGCCAGTGCTGCGGTCTCCTCGAGGGAGGCGGCGTCCCGGTCCACGAGGAGGAGGCGCGCCCCCTGCCGGGCGAACGTGACGGCGGTGGCGCGGCCGTTGCCGACCGTCTCGCCCGTCGTCTGGCCCGCACCCACGATGACCGCCACGCGATCTGCCAGTCGGTCCATGTGCGCTCCCGTCGGCCGTCGTCAGGTCGAGAACCTATCGCCGGGCCGCCCTCGGCTCCTCGGTGCGGCACCTCGGGCCCGACCGCTCGGAGGCGGGGACGGGGTGCCCCGCAGCCTCAGCGAGCGTTGCCCGCGAGCAGCTGCTGCTCGGCATCGTGCAGCAGCCGCTGCAGGTGAAGCCCACGGTGCACGTCGAGGGGGTGGCCGCCCCCGCGTGCGACGGCCTGGGCGAGCTCGTGGCGCATCGTGGCGAAGGCCGAAGCATCGACGGCGCCGGTGCAGTCGATCTCGAGCACCCCTCTGGGCCCGTACAGCTCGGCGCCGGCACGGGACGGGTCGATCGGCGTGGTGGCGCACAGCGACGCTGAGCTGGTGGTGCCGCCGAGGTGCTCGAGCACGAGGTCCACCCAGCCGTGGCGGTCACCCACCGCATGGATGGCGGTGACCTCGCCGAGGGCGGCGTCGAGCAGGTCGATCACGTGGGGTCCGAGGTCGAGGAGCGGACCCCGCTCCAGGCGCCAGGGGGTGGCGAAGGAACCGCCGAGGGCGCCGCCGCTGAGGAACCTCCCGGTGCCGCCGACGGCCCCGAAGGTGCGGGCCGATTCGAGGAAGCGCCGCACCGGCGCGGCGTAACGCCAGGACAGGACGACGAGGGAGGCGACGCCGGCCCGGTCGACGGCGTCCACCAGCTGTTCCGCTGAGGCGAGGTCGCCGGCGATCGGCTTCTCGAGGAGCACCGCCGTCCCGGAGCGGGCAGCCCTGGCCGCCAGCGCTGCCTGGACGCCGGGCGGTACCGCGAACGCGATTGCGTCGCAGCGGCCGAACAGCTCGTCGACGTCGTCGAAGGCCGGCGCTCCGTGGTGTGCGGCGAGGTGCGCCGCCGCCTCGGGCCGCCGCGCCCACACACCGGCGAGCGCCGTCTCGGGTCCGGCGGCGAACGTCGGTGCGTGCACCATCGTCGCCCACGGGCCTGCCCCGACCACCCCGACCCTGATCGGTGCACCCGTCATCGCACTGCCGGTGGGCTCCGCCACGCGTGCGGCGCAGCGGTGGGGGCAGCGACGGGGAGGCGTTCGTGGTCGGCCCGGACCGGCGCCGTGACTGCCTCCATGACACCGGCGTCCATGACGCCGACCCTCCGTTGCTCCACGCTGTGCTCCTCCCGGGCGAACGTGCGCCCCATGACGGCTCGGGACTGGCGCTGGCTCAGAGGACGCCGGCGACGACGCCCGACTCGTGCAGCTCGGCCACCCGGGCGGCGTCGAGGCCGAAGCGACGGAGGACCTCACCCGTGTGCTCTCCGAGCTCGGGCGCCCGACCTCGCACGTGCACGTCCGACCCGCCGAGGGTGAATGGCGCCGCCAGGGTCTCGAACGGCCCCGCCTCGTGCTCCACCTGGGTGAACATGCCGATGGCGCGCGCCTGCGGGTCGTCGACCAGGTCGGGCAGCTCGGCCACCGGCGACCAGATCATCCCGCTCTCGTCGAGCAACGGGGCCCAGTGCGCGAGCGGCGCCGACGCGAAGAGGGCATCGAGCTCGGTGATGATCTCCGCACGGTGGCGGAACCGGCCGACGGGTGTGGCGAAGCGCTCGTCGTCGGCCAGGTCGGGACGGTCGACCACCCTGCAGAACTTCACCCACCTGCCCTGGTCCTGGGCCGACAGGTTGAACCAGGTGCCGTCACCGCAGCGGTACTGGGTGTTGATCGGACTGAAGGCGTCGTCGCGCGCTCGTTTCGTCGGTTGCGCCCTGTCGACGAGGGCGACCTGCACGTCGCAGCCGATGCTCCACGCCCCGTTGCGCAGCAGCGCCGTCTCCACGATCTGACCCTGACCCGTCCGATCGCGGGAGCGAAGGGCGGCGAAGACGGCGACGAGGAGGCTCAGCCCTGTGGGGTGATCGCCCTGGCCGGGGCGGAACGCCGGGGGTGGGGCTCCCGGTTCGCCGATGAGGCTCATGATCCCTGTCCGCCCGAAGAAGGCGGTGAGGTCGAAGGCGCCCCGGTCGGCGTCCTCGCCGACGCTGCCGTAGCCGGTCACGAGGGCGATCACGAGCCGGGGATGCTCGGCCAGCAGCTCCTCGGGCGCCAGCCCGTAGCGAGCCAGCCGGCCGGGGAGGAGGTTCGTCACCACCACGTCGACCGAGGCCGTCAGCTCGCGCACCAGGGCCGCACCGCGTGCGTCGCCGAGGTCGACCGCGATCGACTGCTTGCCGCGGTTGTCGAGCTGGAAGGGGTAGTCGTGGGCCGCCGCACCGTCCGGGCTGGTCGGCTGGCGCAGCTTGCCCCGCATGCCGTCGCCACCGAGGGGCTCCACCTTCACGACGTCGGCACCCATGTCGGCCATGAGCGCAGCGCAGCTCGGCGCCGCCACCCAGCTCGCGATCTCCAGCACCTTGATGTCGTCGAGCGGTCCGGACATGTCACCTCCGTTCGGGGTCGTCGGCTCAGGCTGCCACCTGCCGGGCGTGGCACCCGGCGACGTCGGACGGGGAGCCGGGGCCCTCGCCAGCGCCACCGGCGGGCCGAGGGGGGCCGAGACCCCCGGACCGGGGTGTCAGCGGAACTCGAGGCCCTCGAAGTCGCCGGACGAGCGCCACTCGTCCAGGTAGCGGAAGTAGTGGGTGGCCCCCTGCGGGTGCCCGACGTTCAGCCGAGCGCCCGGGTCCGGGTCCCTGCCCTCGTTGTTGTAGTAGCCGGGCGTGCAGTCGGGAGCGCCGAGCATCCGACCGGCGCCGGTCAGCAGGAGCTGGATCCACTCCTCCTCGGCCCCCTCGGTCACCTCCACCTCGCGGAACCCGGCGTCGATGGCGTGCTTGATGGTCATGGCGATCGTCCGGCCCGACTCGGTGAGGTTGTGCGGGACGTTGGAGATGAGGTTGGCCCCCTGGGTGGGCTGCACCAGGAACGCGTTGGGGAAGCCGTGGGCGTGGATGCCGTGCTTGGTGCGCATGCCCTCGGCCCAGTGCTCGGACAGCTTCCTGCCGTCGCGCCCGGTGAGGTCGTACCCGGCCCGGCGCGTGTACTCGGTGCCGACCTCGAACCCCGAGGCGTAGATGATGCAGTCGACCTCGAACTCCTTGCCGGCGGCCACGAGGCCGGTCTCTGTGATCCGCTCCACCCCCTTCCCGTCGGTGTGGACGAGGTGGGTGCCCGGCTGGTTGTACGCGTCGAGGTACTCGTCGTGGAAGCACGGCCGCTTGCACAGCTGGCGGTACCACGCCTTGAGGTCCTGCGCGGTCGCGGCGTCCTGCACGGTCAAGTCGATGCGGGTCCGGATCTCCTCCATCTTCTCGAAGTCGCTGTCCTCGAAGGCGGCCATCATCTTCTCGGGCGTGAGGCCCTCGCGGGGGAGGGCCATGATCTTCGTGCGGATCCGCCGGGAGAGGTCGGTCCAGCCGTCCATCACCAGGTCCTCGTCGGTGTGGCCGCCGGTCTGGTTGGCCGTGAAGTTCTCGAGCCAGCGCTGCTGCCAGCCGGGCGTCGCCATCTCTGCGAACCACGCCGGGTCGGTCGGGGCGTTGTTCCGCACGTCGACCGACGACGGCGTCCGCTGGAAGACGAACAGCTCCTTGCACGCACGGGCGAGGTGGGGCACGCACTGGACCGAGGTGGCACCGGTGCCGATGATCGCCACCCGCTTGTCGGCCAGCCCATCGAGAGGAGCGCCCGAGGGGTCGCCGCCGGTGTAGTCGTAGTCCCACCGACTGGTGTGGAACGAGTGCCCGGTGAACGACTCGATGCCGGGGATGCCCGGGAGCTTGGGGACGTGCAGCGGGCCGGTCCCCATGGCGACGAACTGGGCGGTGAAGGCGTCTCCTCGGTTCGTGCGCACGATCCACCGGTGTGCGGACGCGTCCCACTCGAGGTCCTCGACCTCAGTGTGGAACAAGGCGTTGTCGTAGAGGCCGAAGTGCCTCCCGATGCGCCGGCAGTGCTCGAGGATCTCCGGCGCGTGCGTGTACTTCTCGGTCGGCATGTAGCCGGTCTCCTCGAGCAGCGGCATGTAGACGAACGCCGCCGTGTCGCACTGCGCCCCCGGGTAGCGGTTCCAGTACCAGGTGCCTCCGAAGTCGCCGCCCTTGTCGAGGATGCGCACGTCGTCCACGCCGGCCTCCTTCAGCCGAGCGCCGGTGACGAGCCCGGCGAAGCCGCCACCGATGAACGCCACGGTCACGTGGTCGGTCTTCGGCTCGCGCTCGGTGACCGGGGTGTAGGGGTCGTCGAGGTAGTGGGCGAGCTGTCCGGTCAGGCGCACGTACTGGTCGTTGCCGTCGGCCCGGAGCCTCTTGTCACGCTCCTCCAGGTACTTCCGCCGCAGCGCCTCCTTGTCGATCGGGGTGCCCTCAGGCGTGGTCGGGCCGGCGGTGACCTTCATCGATGCTCCAGTGCGCTCGGGACGTGGTGCGGCCCCGCTGACCAGGGCCGGTCGCCAGTTGACCAAAGGTCAGGGAATGGGGGCCAGTTCGGCGAGGGCGACCGGCCGACCCGACCCGCGGCGCCCGCCGTGACGGTGCGCTCGGGACGTGTCACCGATTCGAGGCAGGAGGCGCAACAGCCTCTGGACAACGATGACGGGCGGCGGGAGACTCCGAGCCGGGTCCAGCGTGATGAAGCGAGGAGGTACCGGTGGCGAAGTCGGCAGGCGAGCTGGTCGGTGAGGCGAAGGCGAAGGTGCGAGGTCTCTCGCCCGAAGAGGTGGCCGGGGAGCTGGAGCGGGGTGACGCGGTCCTCGTCGACCTCCGTGAGGGCCCCGAGCTCGAGGCCAGCGGGCGCATCGCCGGATCGGTCCACGTGCCTCGGGGGATGCTCGAGTTCCGGGCCGATCCCACGAGCGCATACCACGACGAGGTCCTCGACCCGGGCAGGCGGGTGATCCTCCACTGCGCCAGCGGTGGTCGGTCGGCGCTCGCAGCAGCGACGCTCCAGGACATGGGCTACGGCGACGTCGCACACCTCGACGGCGGCATCACGAGGTGGGCCGAGGAGGGTCGACCGGTCGAGCAGCCCTGAGGTCGCGGTCCGGCGATGCGCCGGAGGGGGCGGCGGGAGAGGGGTGTGCCCGACGCTGCTGCCGGACGGCCCGAGGCAGCGGTGCAGACGCTGCCCGGCACACGAGGCGGGCCGTCTGGGTGCGCTCCACCGGGTTCCGACCGCCGCTGACGGTCACGACCTCCCGTCCATGAAGTGGTGGGAGGTCCGCTCATGCGGGTCGTCCCCGTCGTGACCCGAGGGGCTGACGTGGATGGTCGCCTGGGTGAGCCGGCGGACGTCGTGGAGGAGGCGGTGGCGGACCTCCTCGGCGACGGTGTGGGCGCCTCCCACGCTGAGGTCGCTGCGGGTGACGATGTCCGCCTCGGCTCGGAGCTCGTGGCCGATCCATCGGACCCGGACGGCATCAACGCCCTCCACACCCGACACGCCCGCGACCACGCCCTCGATCTGGTCCACCAGCTCGGGGTCGACGCTGTCCATCAGCCGCCGGTAGATGTCTCGGGCGGCCCCCTTCAGCACGACGAGGATCGCGACGGTGATCGCCAGGCCCACGATCGGGTCGGCGAGCTCGAAGCCCGTGGCCGTACCGATGGCGCCCCCCACGACGGCAAGGGAGGTGAAGCCGTCCGTCCGGGCGTGGAGGCCGTCCGCCACGAGCGCGGCGGAGCCGATCTTTCGTCCGACGCGCATCCGGTACACCGCCACCGCCTCGTTGCCGACGAAGCCGATGATCCCGGCGACCGCCACCCAACCGACGTTGGAGACCTCTTGGGGGTCCAGGAGCCTCCGGAACGACTCGTACCCGGCCACCGCAACCGAGAGGGCGATCATGGCCACGATGAAGATGCCTGCGAGGTCCTCCGCCCGGCCGTAGCCGTAGGTGTAGCGCCGGGTCGGCAGGCGGCGACCGAGCAGGAAGGCGACACCGAGCGGGACGGCGGTGAGCGCGTCGGAGAAGTTGTGGATCGTGTCGGCGAGGAGTGCCACCGAACCGCTGATGGCGACGATCGCCACCTGGAACACGGCGGTGGCGGCGAGACCCAGGAGCGAGACCTTCAGGGCCCGCATCCCCTCCCGGCTCGTCTCCAGGGCACTGTCGATCGACGCACCGGCGTCGTGGCTGTGCGGGCGGAAGATCGAGGTGAAGATCCCCCACACGCCGCCGGCGTGCTCGTGCTGCCCGTGGTCGCCGTGGTCGCCGTGGTCGCCGTGGTCGCCGTGGTCGCCGTGGTCACCGTGGTCACCGTGGTCACCGTGGTCACCGTGGTCACCGTGGTCACCGTGGTCGCCGTGGTCGCCGTGGTCGCCGTGGTCGCCGTGGTCGCCGTGGTCGCCGTGCTGCTCGTGGTCGTCGTGGTCGTCGTGGTCGTCGTGGTCGTCCTGGTTGCCGCAGTCAGCGTGGTCGTGCTCGGTCGGGCCTGGGACGGCGCCGGTCGGGTGGGGTTCCGGGGCCGGGCCTGCGTCGTGGCGCAGGTCGCCCCCCCCGTTCCCGGCCCCGACGCTGCCGGGCCGACGGCCGTCTCGTCCAGGTGCGGTCACACGAGACCCTGTACCCAGGGGACGAGGCTGCTTCCGGCCCCGGCCGACGTCACCGCCATGAGCTGCGGCTGTCGGGGGCTCGGAGCACCGGTCCGGCTATCGGCTTGCGTCGGACAGCCCGCCGCCGGCCCGGGTGATCACCGTCGAGGTGTGCATGTAGTTGGTGGAGCCCGTGTGGGGGGTGCAGCAGTAGGTCACCTCGTTGGTCACGGGGAGCACCATGTAGTTCCCGGACGCCGTCGGGACGACCCAGTCCCCGTCGGACGCCACGGTGGTGAACTCGGTGCCGTACCTGCCCTGCGGGTTCCGGTTCTGGTTCAGCCAGCTCAGATCGGCCGACCCCGGCTTCAGCGACGTGCACTGCCCCCAAAGGCACAGGTTGGAGTACCAGGCGGCGCCGTTGTGAGGGGTGCCGAGGGTGACGACGTCCTCGACGTCGATCGTCGGCCCGAACCCGCTCTCGGCCTTCTGCGACCCCCAGACCGCGCCGCGGGCGATGAGGCCGCCCATCGAGTAGCCGACCACGTCGACGGCGATCCCCTTCGAGGTGTACTGGCTCTGGATGTAGGCAGACATCGCCTTGGCGATCGACTTCCACGAGCTGCTGTCGCTGAAGCTCCCAAAGGACCGGAGGTTGACGTCGCAGTTGACGTCACCCGAGTAGAAGCCGACCCGAACCATCGGGCCGGTGAAGCCCTGGCTCCGCAACTGGGTGATCATCTGGTCGAAGTCGCCACCGCAGTCCGTCGAGCTCGACGTCGGGTTGTAGCCGTGGACGAAGAGCACCGGCTTCGCCTTGTCGTTCGTCCGGGCGTCGGCGGGGCTCGCACCGACGAACCCGAACGCCAGGAGGGCGAGGAGGACGGCGGTGCCGAGGCGGCGGGCGGTCGGCGCGGCGCCGGTTGGCGAGCTGGGCATGGGACTCCGATGGGTCGGGGCGAGGACTGCGGGTCGGGGCGAAGTATGACGCGTGTCACCCTCGTGCGCACGGAGCGTGAACCGCACGCACCGCTGCGACGGCTCCGGTGGGGGGGCGGGACTGTTCGAGGCCCTCCCCTAGGTTTCGCGCCCCGACCCGTCAGGTGGTCGGTGCGTAGCGCTCCCGGAGCTCGAACTTGAGGACCTTGCCGGCGGGGTTCCGGGGCAGGACGTCGACCAGCTCGAGGCGGGACGGCAGCTTGAAGCGGGCCAGCGAACGTCCGCCGAAGTCGCGCAGCTCGTCGAGTGTGAGGGCGTGGTCGGGCTTCACGACCGCCACGGCGACGACGGCCTCGCCCCAGCGCTCGTCGGGCAGGCCGATCACGGCGATCTCGCCGATGGCCGGGTGCTCGTAGAGGGCGCTCTCCACCTCGGCGGGGTAGACGTTCTCGCCGCCGGTGATGACCATGTCCTTGACCCGGTCGGCGATGTAGAGGAAGCCGTCCCCGTCGAGGTAGCCGATGTCGCCGGTGTGGAACCAACCCTGATCGTCGATGGCGGCGGCGGTGGCGTCGGGCCGGTTCCAGTAGCCCTTCATCACGTTCGGGCCGCGCACGCAGACCTCGCCGAGCCCGCCCGGCTCCTCGACGACCCCGCCCTCCTCGTCGGTGATGCGGACGTCGGTGAACAGCGGCGTCTGCCCGGCCGAGCCCAGCTTCGACAGGCCGAACTCGGGCGCCAGGAACGAGACGGAGGGGGATGTCTCGGTGAGGCCGTAGCCCTGCTGGATGGGGATGCCCCGGGCGGCGTAACCCCTCATGAGCGGCTCGGGCACGGGAGCGCCGCCGCAGATCAGGCCCCGGAGGCTCGTGAGGTCCGCACCCTCGAAACCGGGGTGCTGGCTCATGAAGAGGAACATCGCAGGCACGCCGAACATGGTGGTGACGCCGTAGCGGGGGATGTCGTCGAGGCAGGCACCGGGGTCGAACGTGCGGTGGAGGACCACCTCGGCGCCCTTCTGCCAGGCGATGAGGGTCGTCACGTTCAGCCCGCCGATGTGGAACAGCGGGGCGACCACGAGCGTCACGTCGTCCTCGAGCGTGTCGAACATGTGGAGGGCGTTGGTGTTGTTCCACCAGAGGTTGGCGTGGGTGAGCATCGCGCCCTTGGGACGGCCGGTGGTCCCCGACGTGTACATGATGAGGGCCACCTCCTCGGGTCCGACGTCGGCGGCCGCGTCGAGGGGGGTGGCGCCGGCGACGAGCCCCTCGTAGTCCTCCCAGCCCTCGCCCTCGTGGCCGACGCCGAGGTGGCGGCGCACGGCCAGCTGCTGGCGCACCGACTCGATCACGGGTGCGTGCGGCTCGTCGGTGACGAGGGTGTGCACGCCGGCGTCGCCCACGATGAAGACGAGCTCAGGCCCCGTCAGCCGGAAGTTGAGGGGGACGAAGATGGCGCCGACCCGGGCCGCTGCGAACATGGTCTCCAGGAACGCCGGCTGGTTCAGGCCGAGGAACCCGACCCGGTCGCCGTGGCACACCCCGCCGGCGCGGAGGGCGGCGGCGAGGCGGTCGACCCGGTCGAGGAGCTGCGCGTAGGTGAGCGTCGTCCCCTCGAAGGTGAGAGCACGGCGGTTCGGCGAGCGGAGCGCCCGCCTGGCGAACCAGCCGCCCAGGCTGATGTCGGGCGCCGTCACCGCAGGGGCCGCCGGTCAGCCCTCGAGCTGGGTGGAGAGCTGCTGGGTGGCATCGATGAGCTCCTCGATCATGTCGTACACGACCCTGGCTGCGGGCTTGGTCTCGTTCATCGTCCCCACGATCTGGCCGACGAAGTAGTTGGCCAGCTTCTCGGCTCCGGACCCCCGCCGGTTGGCGGCGCGGTCGATCCTGCGGAGGGCGGCGTCGACGAGCGCCGGCTGGACCGGCATGCCGAGCGGCATCGGCGTCGCCGGGTCCTCCCACTCCTCCGTCCACGCGCTCTTCAGCTGGCGGGCGGGCTTGCCGGTGCGGGACCGGGAGCGGATGGTGTCGGTCGAGGAGGCGGCGAGGAACTTGTCCTTGACCACCGGTTGGGTCTCCGCCTCCTCGGTGGTGAGCCACACCGACCCGCACCACACGCCCTGCGCGCCGAGGGCCATGGCAGCTGCCATCTGGCGCCCCCGCCCGATCCCGCCTGCACCCAGCACGGGGATGTCCCCGACGGCGTCGACGATCTCGGGGATGAGGACCATCGAGCCGATCTCGCCGGTGTGCCCCCCAGCCTCGTAGCCCTGGGCCACGATCACGTCGACACCCGCGTTGACGTGGCGCTCCGCGTGCTGCGCAGCGCCAGCCAGCGCGCCGATGAGTCGGCCCTGCTCCTTGACCCGCTCGATCATGTGCGCCGGGGGCGGTCCGAGCGCGTTGACCACGAGGGCGCTGCGGTGGGCCAGCGCGATCTCGAGCTGGGGATCGGCCCGCTGGGCCGAGAACATGGCGGAGAAGCCACTGCCGGTGCCGCTGCCCCGGCGAACGCGCTCGTCGTCCGCCGGCAGCTCGGGCACCTCGTAGCGACGGAGGATGTCCTCGAGGAACGCCTCGTGCTGGGGCGGGATGAGCTGGCGGACGGCCTCCTGCGTGAGGCCGCCGTCGTCGGAGCCGGCGTAGCGCGCCGGGACGATGAGGTCGACGCCGAAGGGGAGGTCGCCGACCTCCTCCTCGATCCACGTGAGGTCGATCTCGAGCTGCTCGGGGGTGTGGGCGACGGCACCGAGCACCCCCATCCCACCCGCCCTCGTCACGGCGGCGACCACGTCGCGGCAGTGGGAGAAGGCGAGGATCGGCACGTCGATCCCGAACATCTCGGTGATGGCGGTCTTCATGGTCTGGCTCCTCGTGGTGGGGGCGGCTGGACCCACGCCGCCGTTCGCTTCTCGAGGAAGGCGGTCATGCCCTCCCTCGCCTCGTCGCTCCTGAACAGCTCGGCCGAGAGCTCGGCCGTCCACCGGAACGCGTCGTCGATCGGGCTCGCCTGCACCTCGGCCAGCAGGCGCTTGGAGGCGGCGATGGCGGCCGGGCTCCCCGCAAGCAGGTCGGCGATGACGGCGTCGACCTCGTCGTCGAGCCGGTCCCTCGCCACCGCAGCGTGGATGAGCCCCATCTCGGCCGCCTCGCCGGCCGAGAAGCGGTTGCCCCGCAGGAAGGCGGCGCGGGCGTCGGCCGGGCGCAGCTTGGGGAGGCACACCACGGAGATGACGGCGGGGGCCACACCGATGCGCACCTCGGTGAAGCCGAAGCGAGCGTCGTCGGCGGCGATCGCGATGTCCATGGCCGCCGCCAGCCCCATGCCCCCGGCGATGCAGTGGCCGGCGATGCGCCCGACGTAGGGCTTGGGGGATCGGGCGAAGCGCCCGAACAGCTCGGCCGGGTCGCGCACGGCCGCCGGGGAGTAGCTGTAGCTGCGCTCGGCCAGGTTGGCCCCTGCGCAGAAGACGCTGCCCCGGTTGGTGAGCACCACCACCCGCACGGCCGGGTCGGCGTCGGCCGCGTCGAGGGCGTCGAGGAGCTCCTCGACGAGGCGCCCTCCGAGGGCGTTGCGGTTGGCCTCGTCAGCGAGGGTGACGGTGAGCACCCCGCCGGCGAGGTCGGTCTCGACGACGCCCATCAGCGCCTCGACCGCAGGGGACCCTCGGTGGGGGGCCCGGCGAAGGCCTGCGCCTTCTCGAGCCAGTCCCGCGACGCAGGCCCGGCCACCTCGAGCGAGGTGTCGTCGACGTGGCGCCGCTGGGTCACCACCAGGCAGAAGTCCGCCGCAGGGCCGGTCACGACCTCGTCGGCGACGTCGGGGCCGAAGCGCCACGTGTCACCCGAAGGCGCCGCCAGCTCCAGCCGGATGGTCGCCGACGGGGCCTCACCACCCCGGTTGGCGTAGGTCCAGCCGCGGGTGATGAAGCCGATCTGGGCGACGTGGCGGAGGCGGTCAGATGCCGTCCGCTCGACGCCGGCGGCGTCGGCCACGTCCTGGCCGTGGGCCCAGCACTCCATGAGCCGCGCCGTGAGGAACGACTTGGCGCTCATGGAGGGGCCGTACCACGGGATGCGGACCCCCTCCTCGAGCCCGGCGGCGGCCTCGTGCAGGCGCGCCCGGTTGGTCCGCCACGCCTCGAGGAGGTCGCTCGCCGACAGGTGGCGGTGCAGCGTCAGCGCGTCGACGCCCCCCTCGGCGGTCAGGAGCTGTTCGATCGACGCGCGGAAGGCGTCGGGGTCGGTCACGGCGGTGGCCGCAGTGCCGTCGAAGTACGTCAGGTGGCCGATCTGGTCGGCCACGCTCCAGCCCGGGCTCGGCGTCGGTCGCCGCCACTGCTCGGCGGCCAGGCCGGCGACGATCTCGTCGAGCGCCTCCTGCTCGGCCCGCAGGTCGGCTGCCACCTCTCGGACGTCGGTCATGGTCTGGTTCCTTCCGTCGACGTGCGCAACCCTCGCAGCACCAGGCCGACGACCTCGTCTGCTGCCTCCTTCGGCGACGAGCGCAGCGTGGGAATCACCGAGGGTCGGGAGAAGAAGGAGCCGAGCCCGGCGAGGATGCGGGCCACCGCCGTGGTGTCGACGTCGACGATCTCGCCCTGCTCAGCAGCGAGGTCGAGCAGCGTCCTGGTGACCTCGAACAGGTACTCGTCGTGGTCGTTGCCGAGCCGCTGGGCCACGGCCACGGCCACGAGGTCCCGGGAGAACGCCTCGGTCATGTCGCTCACGGCCACCGTCGCCGCCTCGAGGTAGGACCGCAGCGCGTCGAGCGGCGCGAGCTCCGGACCGATGGCATCCCGGGCGGCCCGGCCCACCTCCCAGAGGTTCCGGTCAACCACGATGAGCACGAGCTCGTCACGACTCGGCGCGAGGGCGTACAGGGTGCGCAGAGAGCAGTTGAGGCGCCTCGCGATCTCGGCCATCGTGAGGTCGGCGAAGCCCCCGTCGAACACGTGCCCGAGCTGGTCGAGGAGCTCGCGCTGGCGCTCCGTGAGCGCCCGCTCGCGGGTGCGGTCGAGGAGCGGCCGGGGTCGCGTCACCGACCGGAGGCGCTGCTGCACGTCGAGCCGGTCGGCGACCGCGATGGCCTGGGTCACCGGCGTCGGCCTTCCGCCCACGACAGCCCCTGCTCGACGTTGGGCTCCCGGGGCAGGCCGAGCACGAGCTCGGCCACGAGGTTGCGCTGCACGGCGAAGGTGCCGCCGCCGAGGGTCAGCGCCGGCGAGAACAGGAAGCCGTAGTGCCAGACGGGCGCGACGTGGGGGAAGGCGTCACCCTCCACGTTCACCTCGGTGGCCCCGCTCGACTCGGCCACCGCGACGTCGCCTCGGGGTCCCGAGCCGGCCAGCATCCCGCTCGTCCCCGCCAGGTCCTTGGCCAGCTCCATCACGTGCTGGCCGTGCTCGTCGGCGAGGACCTTCTGGATCGACGCCTCGGGGCCGGGGGTGCGACCCCCGAGCTGGGCGCTGAGGGTCCGCAGCCGATTGAGCCGGAGGACCTCGGCCTCGCAGTGGAGGGTGGCGAGGCGCTGGCGCAGCACCGCATCGGTCGTCCCCCCGCCGCAGCGCACGAGCTCGAGCAGGGTGGCGGCCGAGGGGCCCGAGCCCCACAGTGATCCGGCCGAGGACAGCATCACCCGCTCGTTCGACAGCGTCACCTTCGTGAGGCGCCAGCCGTCCCCCTCCTCACCGATCCGCAGCGAGGCCGAGAGCCGGACGTCGTCGAAGAAGACCTGGTTGAACGAGTGGGCCGTCGTCATGTCCACGATCGGCTGCAGCGTGATCCCGGGCAGGTCCATGGGGCACACGAAGTACGAGATCCCCTTGTGCTTGGCCACGTTCGGGTCGGTGCGGGCGATGAGGATCCCGTGGCCGCTGTGGTGTGCCCCGCTCGTCCAGATCTTCGACCCGTTCACGACGTACTCGTCGCCGTCACGCTCGGCCCGGGTGGCGAGGCCGGCGAGGTCCGACCCGGCATCGGGCTCGCTGAAGAGCTGGCACCACTGGTCCTCGCCGCTCAGGATGCCGGGGAGGTAGCGCGCCTGCTGCTCGTCGGTGCCGGCGAGCAGCAGCGTGGGCGCCGCCCACCCGATGCCGATGCCCCGTGGCCGCCCGACCCCGGCGGCGGCCAGCTCCTCGTCGATCACGAGCTGGTGCATCGGGTCGGCGTCAAGACCCCAGGGCGCCGGCCAGTGGGGGACGGTGTAGCCCGCCTCAGCCAGCTCGCGCCCGGTGGGCGCCGGATGTGCGTCGAGCCAGGCGCGCACCGCGAGCCGGCGGGAGTCGTCGTCGGGTGGCGCCTCGAAGTCCATCAGCGCACCCCGTCGAGGAGCGCAGCGGGGACGTCGACCACCCGTGCCCGCAGCCACTCGCCGAGGCCCTTGGCCTGGGCGTCCTGGCGGGTGGAGGCGGCGACCCCCTCCTGGAGGAGACCGTGGACCACGAAGTTCAGCGACCGGATGGCGGGCAGGCGGTGACGGTCGACGACCAGCGACGCCGTCTCGGGGAGGAGCTCACCGAAGCGCTCCGTGGTGAGGAAGGCGTCGAGCCACGCCCACGCCTCGTCGGAGCGTGCGAAGACGCCGACGTTGGCGTTGCCGCCCTTGTCGCCGGATCGGGCGCCGATCAGGCGGCCGAGGGGCGCCCGCACCGTCGGGCCGACCGGTGCGGTCGTCGCTGGTCCCGACGCAGCCGTGACCTCGACGTGGTCCTCCGGCGCGCCGGACTCGACCACCGACCGCTCGCCGCCGAGGACGACGACGTGCTGGGGGACCAGCTCGGCCGGGACGACGGCGGGGAGGAACACGCCGTAGGGCTTGGCCTCGCCGCCCCCGCCGCCGACGCCGAAGTAGCCAGGGATGGTCGCCAGGGCGAGCTCGACGTTCGCGTTGAAGACGACCCGCCCCACCTTGCGCTCGTCGGGGTCCTTGAGCGTGAGCCGCCACACGGCGACGGCCTCCTCGTTCGTGGGGGGGTCGGCCTTGTCGGTGCGGGTGAGGTGCGACGTGACGCTCTCGTAGTCCTCGGGGGCGTGGGGGCAGGCCAGCCAGAAGGCCTCCTCGACCAGTGCCGCCTTGGCCTCGATGTCGAGCCCGGTGAGCCCGACCCCGACCTCGTTGCGGTAGCCGCCGAGCTCGTTCATCGCCACCTTGAGCGTCTCGGGCGGCGGCTCACCCCTTGCGCCGCTGATGCGCACCCGGTCACGCCCGACCTGCTCGAGGGAGATCGTGTCGAAGCGGGCGGTGACGTCGGGTCCGAGGTAGGACGGACCACCGATCTCGTAGAGGAGCTGGGAGGTGACGGTGCCGATGGACACCTCGCCACCGGTCCCCTCGTGCTTGCCGATGACCGACGACCCGTCGCTCGCCACCTCGGCCCACGGGAAGCCGGTGCGGGCCATGCCCGGCACCTCGGTGAAGAAGGAGTAGTTGCCGCCGGTGGCCTGGGTGCCGCACTCGATGACGTGGCCGGCCACGACGCCCCCGGCCAGTGCGTCCCAGCTGTCGCGCCCCCATCCGTGGTGCCAGGCAGCAGGGCCGCACACGATGGCGGCGTCGGTGGTGCGGCCGGTGACGACGATGTCGGCTCCCCGCTCGAGGGCGTCGACGATGCCCCAGCAGCCGAGGTAGGCGTTGGCGCTGACGAAGCGCGACGTGTCACCGATCGGCGCACCGGTCTCGAGGTGGGCGAGGTCCACGCCTGCCGCCACCAGCTCGTCCAGGCGGGGGAGGAGGTCGTCCCCTGCGACGTAGGCGATGGTGGGGGAGAGCCCGAGGCGGTCGGCGACCTCGGCGACGGCCTCGGCGCAGCCGTCGGGATCGAGCCCGCCGGCGTTCGACACGACCTTGATCCCTCGGTCGAGGCAGCTGCCCATGACCTGCTCCATCTGCTGCACGAAGCTGCGGGCGTAGCCGCCCCCGGGGCGCTTCGCCCTGGTCCTCGCGAGGATCAGCATCGTCAGCTCCGCCAGCCAGTCGCCGGTGAGCACGTCGATGGCGCCGTCGTCGACCATCTCCCGCGCCGCGCTGAGGCGGTCCCCGTAGAAGCCGGAGCAGTTGGCGATCCGGAGGGGCTCAGCCATCGTCTCCTCCGCCCTCGTCGGGCTCGACCACGAGCAGCAGCGCCCCGTTCTCGACCTGCTGGCCCGCCGCCACCCTGACCTCGGCGACCACGCCGGCGGCGGGGGCCTGCACGTGGTGCTCCATCTTCATGGCCTCGAGCACGACGAGCACCTGACGGGCGGTGACGTGATCACCCGGCGCACAGCGGACCTCGATCACCGCTCCCGGCATCGGGGCCACGAGCGCCCCCATCGGTGCTTCGTTGCCGGGGACCTCGAAGCGGGGGACGATCGCGAAGCTCACGGTGCCCCGGGGGACCTGCACGTGCAGCAGCTGTCCGACCCGGGTGACCTGGGCCCGGGTCCGCCGCCCGTCGACCTCGACGTCGATGGCGGTCGGGGAGCAGTGGTGGACGACAGCGTGTCCTCCGTCGGCGATCGCGAAGCTGCCGTCCCGCCGGGGTCGGTAGCGGACGTCGAGGACGTGGTCGCCGTGGGCGAGCACCGCATGCTGCGCTGGCAGCCGGGCGTTGCGCCAACCGCTCGGGAGATCGCCCAGCGCACCTGCCTGCGCCCGGTTCTCGCCTTGGAGCCACAGGGCCCCCAGGGTGGCGGCCCGCCGGAGGTCCCCGTCATCGAGCACCAGGGTGGGGCTCGGTGCGACCCGCTCGATGAAGTCGGTGGTGGTGTCCCCAGCCAGGAACGCAGGGGTCCTGAGCGTGGCGGCGAGGAAGTCGCGGTTGGTGGTCACGCCACCCAGGTGCAGCCGCTCGAGCGCCAGGGCGAGCCTTCCCGCCGCCTCCGCCCTTGTCGGGGCGTGCGCCACCACCTTGGCCAGCAGCGGGTCGAAGTCGACGCCGACGACCGAGCCGGCGGCCACGCCCGACTCCCACCGCACCGCAGGTTCGTCTGCGGGCGCGAAGGCGCTGAGGGTCCCGGTGGCGGGGAGGAAGCCGGCGCCGGGATCCTCGGCGTAGAGCCGGGCCTCGATGGCGTGGCCCGAGGAACGGACGCCCCGCTGGTCGTAGCCGAGCGCCTCGCCCGCCGCCACCCGCAGCTGCTCGCGCACGAGGTCGATGCCGGTGACCTCCTCGGTCACCGGGTGCTCCACCTGCAGGCGGGTGTTGACCTCGAGGAAGAAGAACTCCCCGGTGGCGTCGTCGACGAGGAACTCGACGGTCCCCGCGGACTCGTAACCGATGGCACGAGCGAGCCCCAGCGCGGCCGTGCCCATGGCGGCCCGGGTCGTCTCGTCGACTGCCGGTGACGGCGACTCCTCGATGATCTTCTGGTGGCGGCGCTGGATGGAGCACTCGCGCTCGCCGAGGTGCACGAGCCCCCCGTGGGCGTCACCGAGGATCTGGATCTCGACGTGGCGGGACCGAGGGACGTAGCGCTCCAGGAACACCCGGTCGTCACCGAAGGCGCCGGCTGCCTCGCGCCGGGCTGCGCCGACCGCCTCCTCCAGGTCACCGTGGGCGGCGACGATGCGCATGCCTTTGCCGCCGCCACCACCTGCCGCCTTGACCAGCAGGGGGTAGCCGACCCCGGCATCGTCGTCGGGTCGGTCGGACGAGGGGAGCGTGGGGACGCCGGCGGCGACGGCCGCAGCCTTGGCCACCAGCTTGTCGCCCATGGCCGCGATGACGTGGGGCGGCGGGCCGACCCAGACGAGGCCGGCTGCCAGGACGTCCTCGGCGAAGCCGGCGCTCTCGGAGAGGAACCCGTAGCCGGGGTGCACGGCCGCCGCACCGGTGGCCAGGGCGGCGGCGACGACTGCAGCGCCGTCGAGGTGGCCGGTGGTGAGGCGGACGGCCTCGTCGGCGTCGCGCACGTAGGGGGCGTCGGCATCGGCGTCGACGTACACCGCCACGCAGCGCATGCCCATCGCCCTCGCCGTGCGGAACACGCGACGGGCGATCTCGCCGCGGTTGGCGACGAGCACCGACGAGATCGGGCGGCTCGGGCCACGCTCGCTCCGCTCGCTTGTCGTCCGCTCCTGGCCTGCGGCCGGGCCGCTCGGGCCACGCTCGCTCCGCTCGGTCACAGGCGGAAGACCCCGTAGCCGTCGGCACCCTCGATGGCGCGGTTGCGCACGACCGACAGGCACAGGCCGAGCACGGTCCGGGTGTCCCTCGGGTCGATGATGCCGTCGTCGCTGATGGCGCCGGTGGCCACGAGGGCGAGCGAGCCCTCCTCCTGCGCCTTCTCCACGGCGGCCACGATGCGGGCGTCCTCGGCCTCGTCGAAGGCGGTCCCCGCTCGGGCGGCCTGGGCCCGGCGCACCTGCGACATCACCCCGGCGATCTGCTTGGGACCCATGACGGCGATCTTGGCCGTCGGCCAGGTGAAGGTGAAGCGGTTGCCGAAGGCGCGGCCTGACATGCCGTAGGTGCCCGCACCGTAAGAGGAACCGATCGTGACGGTGAGGTGGGGGACCGTCGAGCTGGTGACCGCGTTGAGCATCTGCGAGCCCTTCTTGATGATCCCGTCCGCCTCGAAGTCGCGACCGACCATGTAGCCGGTGATGTTCTGGAGGAACACGAGGGGCACGTCGATCTGGTTGCAGAGCTGGATGAAGTGGGCCGCCTTCTGCGCCGAGTCCGGGTGGATGACCCCGTTGTTGCCGAGGACGCCGACGGGGTAGCCGTGGATGGACGCCCAGCCACAGACCATCGTGGGCCCGTAGCGCCCCTTGAACTCCTCGAAGCGGGAGCCGTCGACCACCCGGGCGATCACCTCACGCACGTCGACCGGCTGGCGGAGGTCCCGGCTCACGATCCCGAGGAGCTCGTTGGGATCGTGCCCGGGCGCCTCGGCACCTGACGTCGGACCGGGGCCGTGCTTGCGCCAGTTGAGGTGGGAGACGACCTCCCGGCAGATGCGCAGGGCGTCCATCTCGTCCTCTGCGAGGTAGTCGCCGAGACCCGACACCTCGGCGTGCAGCTGGGCGCCGCCGAGCGTCTCGGCGTCGCTCTCCTCACCGGTGGCCATCTTCACGAGCGGCGGGCCGGCCAGGAAGATCTTCGACTGCTCCTTGACCACGACCACGTAGTCCGAGAGCCCCGGCTGGTAGGCGCCCCCGGCGGTCGAGGACCCGAACACCACGCAGATGCTGGGGACGCCGAGCTTGGAGAGCTCGATCATCTCGTAGAACGGACGCCCGCTCTCCGCGAAGTGGCTCGTCTGCGCACGGCGGCGGCCGTCGTCACCCGTCTCGACGCGGAGGTCGGCTCCGGCGGACTCCACGAAGCTCACGTACGGGATCCGGTTGTCGCGGGCGATCTCGATGGCCCTCGTCCACTTCTTGGCGGCGTAGGGCGTCAAGGCGCCGCCGAGCACGGACGGGTCGTTCCCCATGATGACGCACTCGGTCCCGGCGATCACGCCGATGCCGACGATCATGCCGCCGCCCATCGTGTAGTCCGAGCCGTAGCCGGCGAGGGGGCTGATCTCGAGGAAGGGGCTGTCGGGGTCGAGGACGTTGGCGATCCGCTCCCGGATCGGCAGCTTGCCTCGCGCCCGCAGGCGCTCCATGGACGCCTGCCCGCCGCCGGCCTCCGCCTCGTCGAGGAGGCCGTCGATCACCGAGAGCTGCTCGAGGACGTCGGCGCGGTTGCGCCCGTACGTCTCGCCGCCGACGTCGAGGGCCGAGCGCAGTGGCGGCGCGAGCCCCGGGCGTGCCATGGGCGGACCGTACGGTGGTAAGGAACGGCTGTCAACGTTACCGTCCGACCCGTCGGGGTCCGGGCAGGACCCCGCCTGCCGACGACAGCCGGAGCTCGAGGTGCCGGGCATCCCTAAGGTGTCGCATGCGCCGAGCCGGGCTCAGGACGGGGTCGTCGCCCGAGCCGGTCGACGAGGGGGATCCGTCGGGGGCGACGTTCCAGTCGACGTCCGGCCAGGCGCCGTCCGGCGGCGCCGCAGCCGTGCTCGGCCTGGCGCTGGTCATGGCGGGAGCCTGCGTGGCCCAGTCGTTCGGCCGCTTCACCTACGGCGTGATCCTCCCGGCGGTCCGTGACGACCTGCTCGGCTCGAACCGCGCCGCCGGCCTCCTCGGCACGGTGAACGTCGCCGCCTACCTGGTGGGAGCGATCGTGGTCGCGTCGGTCTCGTCGCGACTTGCGATGGTGCAGCTCGTGCGCATCGGGCTGTGCCTGTCCACCGGTGGCCTGCTCGTCGCGTCGTTCGCCACGCGCGTCGAGGTCCTCGGCCTCGGGCTGGGAGCGATGGGCCTCGGTGGCGCGGCCATCTGGATCCCGTCGCCCCGTCTGGCCGCCGCCCTGCTGACGCCCCGACGGCGCGGCCTCGCGGCGGGCCTCGTCGGCATGGGCATCGGCATCGGCATCGTGTTCGCCGGCCAGCTCTCCGACGTGCTCCGCGACCGTCAGGGGGATGGGGCGTGGCGCGACGTGTACCGGATCGAGGCGACGATCGCTGTGGTCGTCCTCGTCGCCACCGTTGCCTTCTTCCGCCCCCAGGTGCGCGCCCACCCGCAGCTGCTGCCCGGCCAGGCGCCCGGAGGCCGTGGGGGAGGGCTGACTGCGCTCCGCCGCATCCACGGCTGGCTCCCGCTCACGCTCGCCTACGCCGCCTTCGGGTTCATGTACCTGCTCGTCCTCGCCTTCCTCGTCGCCCGGCTCGAGGACGACGCCGGCTTCACACCCGACCGGGCCTCCAGCATGTTCGCAGCGTTGGGGGTGTCCACGGTCTTCGGTGGGGTTTTGCTCGGACCGCTGTCGGACGGGGTCGGCCGGAGGGTCGTCCTCGTCGCCGCGTTCGTCGGATTCGGTCTCTCGACCATCGCGATCCTGACGGGGACGCAGCCGTGGGTCGTGCTCGGGGCGGTGGGCGTGGGGCTCGCCTTCGGCGGCTTGCCGACGGTCATCGCCGCCTACGTGATCGATGCCACCGACGCAGCGACCTACGGACCGGCCTACAGCGCAGCCACGCTCGCCTTCGGGCTGGCCCAGGTGGCCGCCCCTCAGGTGGGCGGCCTCCTCGCCGACTGGCAAGGGTCGTTCACCGGCGTGTTCCTGCTGAGCGCAGCCATGGCCGGCGCCGGCGCCGTGTGCGCAGCCCGGTTGCCGCGCCACCCGGCTCCGTTCGACCCTGCGACCTAAGGTGCGGCCATCGCCACCGGGATCCGCCTCCGACAGGTCGCCCTGGCCGCCGCCGACCTCGGCGGGGCCGCCGACGCGCTGGGGGGCGAGCTGCGGCTCCCGGTGCCGTACGCCGATCCCGGGATCGCCGAGTTCGGCCTTGCCAACGCCGTCTTCGCTGCTGGCGACACGTTCCTCGAGATCGTCTCGCCCGTCCGGCCGGGCACGGCCGCCGGTCGGTACCTGGAGCGCAGGGGCGGAGATGCCGGCTACATGGCCATCTTCCAGGTCGACGACCTCGCCGGGGCGAGGTCGCGTCAGGCCGACCTCGGGGTGAGGGTCGTCTGGCAGGTCGACCTGCCGGACATGAGCGGAACGCACCTGCACCCGGGGGACGTGCCCGGTGCGATCGTGTCGCTCGACCGACCCGACCCGCCGGGCTCGTGGCGCTGGGCAGGTCCCCGCTGGACGGGCTCCGCACCCCCGGACCGGGAGCCGGGTGGGATCACGGGCCTCACGGTGACGTGTGCCGACCCCGCGGTGCTGGCGGCCCGGTGGGCGGCGGTGCTCGGGGCTGAGGTCGAGGGGTCGACCGTGGCCGTCGACGACGGACGCCAGCAGCTCGCGTTCGTGGCAGGGGAGGAGGAGGGCATCACCGACGTCCGGATCGCCCGCCCGGGACCGGTCGGCACGGTCGAGGTCGGTGGCGTCCGCTTCCACCTGGAGGAGATCACCTGGGGAGCGGACGACATGAGGGAGCGGGGCGAGCGGGGCCCGAGCGGCCCGGCCGCAGGCCGGGAGCGGACGACATGAGGGAGCGGGGCGAGCGGGGCCCGAGCGGCCCGGCCGCAGGCTGGGAGCGGACGACATGACCGAACGTGACACCGGGACCGACCACCTGCGGGCGTCGGTCGAGGACGGCGTGGGGACCATCACGATGGATCGGCCCGAGCGTCGCAACGCCCTCAGCGGGGAGATGATCGCCGCGATGGCCCGCGCGCTGGCCGACTTCGAGACCGATGACGAGGTGGGTTGCGTCGTCCTCACGGGCGCAGGAGGCGCCTTCTGCGCCGGGGGGGACGTCAAGGGGATGGCCGCTGGCGGTGACGCCGGCGGCTCGGGTGGCTCGTCCCTCGACGCCGTCGTGCACCTGCAGCGCCTCTCCCACCGGGCGACGAGCGGCAAGCTCCACGAGATGCCGAAGCCGACCTTGGCCGCCATCTCCGGGCCGGCCGCCGGGGCCGGCCTGTCGCTGGCCCTTGCGTGCGACCTCCGCTACGCCGCGTTCGGCTCCGTCCTCACCACCGCCTTCGCCAAGGTGGGCTTCGCCGGCGACTACGGGGGCACCTGGTTCCTCACACGCCTGGTCGGCCCGGCCAAGGCGAGGGAGCTGTACTACTTCTCCGAGAAGCTCACGGCCGAGGACGGCGTCGCCCTCGGGATCGTCAACGCGACCTTCCCGTTGGAGACCTTCGACGCCGAGGTGGCGGCGGTGGCGAGGCGGCTGGCGGATGGCCCCCGCGTCGCCTACCGGTACATGAAGGAGAACCTCAATCGTGCCATGGACGCCGGGCTCGGCGAGTGCCTCGACCTCGAGGCGACCCACCACCTCCGCACGGGTGGGACCGAGGACCACCGGGAGGCCGCCGCTGCGTTCGTCGAGAAGCGGGTGCCGGTCTTCAAGGGAAGGTGACGGGCCGCTCGCAGGAGCGCTTGGCCCCGGCGGTCAGCCGAGGTCGAGCGTTCGTGGGAGGATGCCCGACGGGATGACGGCGGTCGCCGTCGGTTTCGCAAGGGGGAACGCATGGCTGCAGGTGATGATCCCGTCGATGTCGACGTGGTGGCGGTGGGCGCCGGGTTCGCCGGGCTGTACCTGCTCCACCGCCTCCGGGAGCGGGGGTTCTCGACGAAGGTGCTCGAGGCGGGGGACGACGTCGGCGGCACCTGGTACTGGAACCGGTATCCCGGCGCCCGCTGCGACATCCCGACCACCGACTACGCCTACACCTTCGACCCCGAGCTCGAGCGCGAGTGGCAGTGGACCGAGAAGTACGCCACGCAGCCCGAGATCCTCTCCTACCTGCAACACGTCGCCGACCGCCACGACCTGCGACGGGACATCGAGCTCTCGACGAGGGTGGATGCCGCTGCCTGGGACGAGGCGGCGGCGCGCTGGCGCCTGCGCACCGACGGCGGCGAGGAGATCACCTGCCGCTTCTACGTGATGGCGAGCGGGTGCCTGTCGCTGCCGAAGTCGCTCGACATCGCTGGCGCCGACGACTTCGGCGGCGAGGTCTACTTCACGAGCCGCTGGCCCCACGAGGGCGTCGACTTCTCCGGGAAGCGGGTGGCGGTGATCGGCACCGGCTCCTCGGGGATCCAGTCGATCCCGATCATCGCCGGGCAGGCCGAGCAGCTCACGGTGTTCCAGCGCACCCCGAACTTCTCGATCCCCGCCCACAACGGACCGCAGTCGGCCGAGAAGGTCACTGCGCTGGCGACGGACCGTGAGGTGTACCGGGAGGAGGCGAGGTGGTCGCGGGGCGGGATCCCCGGCGACCCTCCGGAGCTCAGCGCCGTCGCCTCCACGGAGGAGGTGCGCCGCCAGCGCTTCGAGGAGGCGTGGGCCGCAGGTGAGCTGTTCGCCATACTCGGGACGTTCAACGACCTCTTGACCGACCGGGAGGCGAACGACCTGGTCGCCCAGATGATCCGGGAGAAGATCCACTCGATCGTCGAGGATCCGGACACCGCCGATGCCCTCTGCCCGAAGGACCACCCCTTCGGCACCAAGCGGCCGTGCCTCGACTCCGGCTACTACCAGACCTACAACCTCCCCCACGTCCGCCTCGTCGACCTGCGCGAGCAACCCATCGCCGCCGTCACCGGGGCGGGGATCGACACCGTCAAGGAGTCCTTCGACGTGGACGCCATCGTCTTCGCCACGGGCTTCGACGCGATGACGGGTGCGCTCGTGTCGGTCGACATCACCGGTCGCGACGGCCTCACGTTGAAGGAGAAGTGGGCCGACGGGCCGTCCACCTACCTCGGTTTGACCACCGCCGGGTTCCCGAACCTCTTCACCATCACCGGGCCCGGTAGCCCGTCGGTCCTCTCGAACATGGTCGTGTCCATCGAGCAGCACGTGGACTGGGTGGTCGACCGGATCGACCACCTGCGGGCCAACGGCTTCGAGACGATCGAGCCGACCGAGGTGGCGGAGGCGGGATGGGGTCGCCACGTCAACGACTGCGCCGACCTCACGCTCTATCCGACAGCCAACTCCTGGTACATGGGGGCCAACGTTCCGGGCAAGCCGCGGGTGTTCCTCCCCTACGTCGGCGGCGTCGGGGCCTACCGGGCGATCTGCGATGAGGTGGTGGCCGGGGACCACCTCGGCTTCACCCTCGGCGGCCCGGGCGGGACCCGCTGCAACGACGGCGTGGTGCGCCGGGCGCAGCCCGACGTGGCCATGGTGCTGGAGCTGTTGGCCGGCATGGAGCTGCCCGCCGTCGAGACGATGTCGGTCGAGGAGGCCCGGGCGTTCGTGGAGGCGTCATCGGCCGAGCGCCCGCCGGGACCCGAGGTGGCCGAGGTCGTCGACGGGGTGCTGCCCGGGCCTGCCGGTGACCTGCGCTACCGCCTGTACCGGCCGCCCGGCGCGGGCCCGCACCCGATCGTCGCCTACTTCCACGGGGGAGGGTGGGTGCTCGGGAGCCACGAGTCGGACGACCCGCTGTGCCGCGACCTGTGTGTGCGCTCCGGTGCGGTCATCGTGTCGGTCGACTACCGCCACGCCCCCGAGGCCCGGTTCCCCGCCGCCGCCGACGATGCGTTCGCTGCCGTGCAGTGGATCGCCGCCAACGCCATCGAGCTGGGCGGGGTCCCGGGTCAGCTCGCCGTCGCCGGGTGGAGCGCAGGGGGCAACGTGGCGGCGGTGGCCTGCCAGCTGGCGCGCGACGCCGGTGGGCCCGATCTCGTCGGACAGGTGCTGCTCATGCCGGTGACCGACGCCGACCCGACCCGGCCCTCGTTCGTCGAGAACGGCGAAGGTCACATCCTCACGGCCGGCCTGATGGCGTGGTTCTGGGACAACTACGCCGACCCTGCCGACCGGTCGGATCCCAGGGCATCGCCGCTGCGGGCCGAGGACCTGTCGGACCTCCCACCAGCGGTGATCGTGACGGGGGAGCTCGACCCTCTGCGCGACGAGGGCGTGGCCTACGCCGAGGCGCTCGCGGCCGCCGGGGTGCAGGTCCGCCACGTCTCGGCACGGGGCCACATCCATACGTCGTTGACGATGGTCGACGTGCTCCCGTCAGCTGCCGTGGTGCGGGCCGAGGTGGCGGAGGCGCTGCTGGAGCTCTTCCCGACGCCCGTGCCCGCCTGAAGCATGCCACGGAGGCGGCGCCCCACGACCGATGGGCGTCGGGCGGTGGCCCGTCGCAGTCGTGGTGCTCCTCTCGCCTGAGGTGGAGGAGCCAAAGGTGGGAGGACGGGTCCGCCGATCGGCGGGCACCCGGGGAGGACCGATGGAGTTCCCGATCACGACACGCCTGGGTCGATGAGCGAGGAGGAGGACACGTCCCGGGCCGGGGTGGCGCTCACCAACCTCGACGACCCCCTGTTCGACGGGGCGGGCGCGACGAAGCGGGACCTCGTCGTGTACCTCGACACCGTGTCAGAGCGCATCCTCCCCGGTCTGAGGGATCGCCCCCTCTCGGTCATCCGGGCCCGCCCCGGCCAGAAGCCCTTCATGCAGAAGAACCTTCCGAAGTCGGCACCCGACTGGGTTCGCACCACCACCATGTGGGCCGAGGCGTCACGCCGCGAGGTGAGCTACGCCCTCTGCGACGACCGCCGCACGCTCCTGTGGTTCGCGAACCAGCGGGCGGTGGAGTACCACCCGGCGCTCGTCCCCGTCGGCTCGGTGTCCGCCACCCACCTGGTGCTCGACCTCGACCCGCCCGAGGGTGGTCCCTTCGCCGACGTCGTCCGCGTGGCCGAGCTCGTGCGCCACACCCTGGCCGAGGCCTCGCTGGCCGGCGCGCTGAAGACGAGCGGTTCCAAGGGCGTGCACATCTACGTCCCGCTCGACGACGGGACGAACATCGATGACGTGGCAGCCGCCACGAGGGCGCTCGCCGCCCGGGTCGAGCGGATGGACCCCGACATCGCCACGACGGCCTTCGTGCGCGCCGAGCGCGACGGGAAGGTGTTCGTCGACTCGACGCGCTCCGGGGGGGCGACGGTGGTGGCTGCGTACAGCCCGCGCATCCGGCCCGGCGTGCCCGTCTCGTTCCCGCTCGCCTGGGAGGAGCTCGCCGACGTCGTGCCGGCCGAGCTGACGATCCTCACCGCCCTCGGGCGACTGGCCGACGGCGACCCGTGGGGGGAGGCGATGCCCGGTCCGCACGTCCTCTCCACAGACCTCGTCGAGGAGGGTCGTGGGATCCCCCTCGCCCGGGTGCAGGCCATGCACGAGGGCAAGCGCCGGGCCCGCCGCCCCTAGGAGGAAGCGGATCGACGGGGAGAGCAGGGGTCCGCTGTCCGCTCGCCCCCATCCCGGGAGCGAGCCGGCGCCAGGCCCCGACGGGAGGCGAATGCCCCCCATCGAGGCCGTGGCGGGGGTGGTTCAGCTGCCGGAGGCCTCGGTGGACGTGGCGCTCAGGTAGGGCTGACCCTCGAACTCCTCGAGGCCAGCGGTGTCTGCGTCTCCGAGGTCGTCGAGGATGAGCTGCTCCTCGATCGTCCCAGCGACCCCATAGCCGCTGCCCTCCTCGACCTCGACGCCTTCTGCACCATCCGACCGCACGACGACGATCGGGTCGGCACCCTCGGCCGCCACCAGGAAGGCGTCGGCGCTCAGCACCCGCTCGACCGGCCCGACGATGGCGACCTCGCAGCCGAAGAACGGCTCTGCGTCCGTCGCCACCTCGACCGTCTCGTCCTTGCCCTCCTTGCCTGCGTACTCCGGGCACTCCTGGCCGCTCAGGCCGATCCCCTCGGGGTCGTCATCGCCGCCGTTGCGGAGGAGCAGGAAGGCGAGGAGGGCGAGGAGGACGAGGCCGAGCAGCGCCCACAGCCACCCGAGGCCCTTCTTCTTCTTGGTCTCATCCCGCCCGCTCACCGAGCCGACTGTCCGTCCCTCTGCCATGATGTTCTCCTTGTTGCTGGGGGGTGGTCGACCGCCGAGGCACGATCTCGAGCCGCGGTCGGACGTCAGGCGCATCTCGCCGACCCTGGCTTGAGAGACGCCGCCCAGGAGCGGGCATTAGGCACGAAGGCCTGCCGGCGTGGGGAGCGGCGACCCTCCTCCCGGGGTGCGGCCCCGCCTCCCGGGGTCCCACTCGGGTGGGGCGCTCCCAGGTGGGAGTTAATGTCGTCCCTGTCCGCCGTCGCTATCGAGATAGGCACGCACCCTCCGGTGCGTTGGGGAGATCCGGGTAAGGCGGGCCGATGGAGTCGACGGGACCCGGGCTCCAGCCTCTTGCCGCCGAGGAGGTCGACGAGCTGACGGCGGTCGTGCGCCGGGTCGTTCGCGCCAGGGTCCGGGACCCTCACCTCGTTGACGACATCGTGCAGGAGACCCTGGCCCGCGTCCTCGCCCAGGGCGCCGACGTCAAGGCGGACGCCCGCCGCCCCTACGCCATCGTCACCGCGATCAACCTGGTGTCCTCGACGTTCCGGGCCGAGGGGCGTCGCGCCCGAGGTCTGCACCGCCTCGTCGACCTCACGTCGTCGGAGCTGCCCGAGGACGAGCTCGTCCGACGGGATGAGGGACGATCCATGAGCCACGCGATCACGCGGCTGAGCGACCGCGACCGCGAGGTGCTCATCTCGCACGAGGTGCACGACATCCCCACGAAGGAGCTCGCCTCCGGCGCAGGCACGTCCGCCGGCGCCATCGCGGTGCGGCTGGCGGCGGCGCGGGCCAAGCTCCGACTCGAGTACGTGCTGGCGCACCGGCGCGAGGACCCGCTGCCCGCTCGCTGCCGCTCGGTCCTGCTGGCGCTGTCGGCGGGTGATCGACGGCGCCAGTCGGCGCTCGACGCAGGCGACCACGTCGGTTCGTGTGACCGGTGCGCGGCGCTGAGCGAGCCGCTCCTGGCGCGCAGCAGGGCCACGGTCGCCCTCGTCCCCTTCCTCGCCGCGCGCGGGGCGGTGGAGCTCGTGGCCTCCGTCGTGCGCCGCCATCCGAAGGCCTCTGCGGCCGGTGCTGCCACCGTTGCCGCCGCCCTGGTCGTCGCCCAAGCGGTGGCGGGTGCTCCGCCGCCGGTCGAGGAGGTCGATGTCGCCCCGGTGGCGACGTCGGCACCGGCGACGGCACCACCCTTGGCTGAACCACCTCCGGCCGACACCTCCGGCGCGGTGCAGGTCGAGGGCGTCGACCTCCGCTCGGTCGCGCCAGACCGACTTGCCGGTCGACCGGTGGCGGTCCGCTCGGCGGTCGTCGAGTCCGTGCCGGCCGACGAGGGCTTCTGGATCGAGGACGGCGCGGCCGGGCGCATCTGGGTGCAGCTGACCACCAGGGACGAGTCGGCCGTCGAGATCCGTCCGGGCGGTCTCGTGACCTTCGACGGCGTCCTCGTCGAGACGCCCGAGGACTTCGCATCACAGGTCGGCACTGACCCCGCGGAGGGCGCCGGGGACCTCGTTCCCGGCGGCGTCCACATCGAGGTGGCTCCGCCGGTGGTCGAGGCGGGCTGAGGCGGCGTGCGTGCCTAATGCGCCCCCCTCGGCGGCGTCCCACCTCGTACGAGCAGCATCGGGTTCGAAGCGGTGCCCGTCGAGCCACGACCTGAGCGGGTGACCCCGCGAGTGGTCGGGCGGACGGGTGCCAGCTCCTCCGTGGAGCGGGACCGCAGCACACACCAACAGAGTCGGCGCCAGCGCCGAGAAGGAGCGCAACACCATGGCAAGCGACATGACACTCGAGCGGCTCGACGGGCAGCCCGTGATCGGCAGTGACGGCAGCAAGATCGGCACGGTGGAGGACATCTACTTCGACCAGGACACGCGTGAGCCGGAGTGGGCGCTGGTGAAGACCGGCATGTTCGGTTCCAAGACGACGTTCGTGCCGATCACCAACGCGACGGTGGAGGGTGACGAGCTGCGGGTGCCGTTCAGCAAGGACCAGGTGAAGGGGGCCCCGAACCTGGATGATGATGGTGAGCTGAGCCAGGACGAGGAGGCCATGCTGGCCCAGCACTACGGCATGTCCTACAGCGAGGCGCCGTCGGACACCGGCCTCCCGCAGGGCGGCGGTCAGCCGGCGCCGACCGAGCAGGCGGCTCCCGTGGGGCGCGACACGAGTGGCCCGACCACCGACGATGCCATGACCCGCTCGGAGGAGGAGCTGCGCATCGGCAAGGTGCGGCGCCCGTCGGGTCTGGTGCGGTTGCGCAAGCACATCGTGCAGGAGCAGGTGTCCCAGACGGTGCCGGTGGAGCGTGAGCGGGTTCGCATCGAGCGTGAGCCGATCACCGAGGCCAACATGGGCAAGGCCATGGACGGGCCCGCCCTGTCGGAGGAGGAGCACGAGCTCACCCTGACCGAGGAGCAGGTGGTGGTGGACAAGGAGGTCGTCGCCAAGGAGCGCATCCGCCTCGACAAGGACGTCGTGGTCGAGGAGCAGCA
>JAABUN010001294.1_pt1 | contig 56885 bp, 38 predicted proteins | sample 5559311 | NCBI WGS metagenome assembly JAABUN01 (sample SAMN10711877, study PRJNA513370) | rock metagenome | isolation source: Antarctica rocks | place: Antarctica: Victoria Land, Siegfried Peak sud
TGATTACGAAACGGACGAAGGTTTGTTTTACGCTGTCAGACAAGCATTGGCAGCAGTTGGAACGAGTTTAAGAATAAATTTCTCGAAATTCGGTTTAGCCTGAAATAAATTTGTCCGACTACTTATTCAATTTACCAATTCTTTGTCCATTACCCCATTTTCAAATACGGGTAAGCTTAAAAGTTTTGCAGAAAATATCCGGTTAGAATCCAAAGCCAACACTAAAGGACATACTTCTGCCCGGAAAACTTACTTGCTGCGCTCCGTTTATGGTAGTGATTCCGCCATCCGAGAACCCGGAAAGCTGCCGCAGAAAGTTCGGCGACGACATATTTCCGACGGGATTTGCTTTATTGATGATATTAAAGACGTTGTTGACGCGCAAATTGAAATAAAGTGTTTGCAGCGGCGGTTTTTTATTCTTTTTGTCTTCGTTGAAACCGAAAGATTTTGAGAGCGACGAGTTAAAGATAATGTTTTTCGAGCCTCTGCCGAAGTTTCGCGGAATCAGTTTGTCTGTCGGCGAAGGATTCGGGTCGAGAACGCCGTATTCGGTCGCGATTAAACCGGGCTTGTTCAAGTCGGTCGCAAACGCCGGGCGCTCGCTGAAAAAACCGTCGCCGTTGGTGTCGCGTCCGGTGTAAATATTGAATCGGGTGCCGGTGCTGAGATAAAAATCTCCTCCGACCGAGATTTTATAAGGCAGGTTGTAATAATAATATCCGCTGAGGCTGTGAACGCCGTCGTATGGAGTCGACGCAAATTCCCGGCTGAAATCATACGGGTCGAACGGCGAGCCGCTGCCGCTGACGACGTTACTTTTTGATTTGATATAACCGTAGCGGAGGTTGGCAAATAATTTTTGCGATTGCGGGAAATTTAGATTAATTGAAAAGCGGTCGGTTTTGGTTCGCCCGGCGGATACGGTTTGGTAAACGTTGCCGACGTTTCCGAGCGGTCTAACAGCGAGCGATGGGTTAAGCCGGTCGAACGTTCCGGCAAGCGGCGCGTTGATGTTTTGCGTAAACGATTGGCGAAAGAACGTCCCGCGCGCGAACGTGAAATTTAAGGTAAAGCCTTTCGGCATTTTTTTGACGGCGGTAACGTTCAGCAGCGATTGGTACGGCGTTTCAAATGCGGCGTCGATAAATCTTTGCGTGCCGGGCAGAGCAAACTGCTGAAGCTGGTCAATCGACGGCGCGTTCGGATAAAAATCAAGAACCGCTCCGTCGGTGATAAAATACTGCGACCTGTCCGTATCGCTCGCCAGCAATACGTTTAACGTATTATTGAGCGCGAACCGGTTGTAAAACATTCCGTAGCCGATGCTGACGCGCGGCAGCGTGTAAAGCGGATTTTGCTTGTCTTTCGCCACGGGCGCCCAGATTATGCCGAAGCGCGGCGCGATGTTGAAATTGCTTTCGATATTCGACTGATTCTCGTAACGCGCGCCGAAGCTGGCGGCAACCGTTTCCGATAATTTGTAGCTGTTCTGCACATAGAACGATGCGTCATACTGCGAAACTTTTATGTCGGGATTGCCGCCCGAAATTGTAAACTGGCTCGCGCCGCCGCCGAGTTCCCGGATTCTTTGATTTGAAAAGCCCGATTGCCGGAATAGTAAAGTCCGGCGGTAGCTTTCAAGGCTGCTGATTTGCCGGATTAAAACCGTGCCGTCGGCATTAATTACCGGATTATTACCGGCGTCCAAAACCGGCGCGATTCTCCCGCCGAATGTGTATGTGCCGCCGAAATTTTGGGTCGAATTCTGGTCGATATGTTCGCCGCGCACCCGACCGCCGAAGCCGAACGCGTATTTTCCCATTTGCCACGTCGTTTCGTTAGAGATGTCGAAGCGTAAGTTTTTGCTTGAACTGTTCTGCTGCGAGCCGCCGCCGAAGAACGCGTCCAGAACATTAACCGCCGCTTCATTGCTGCCGCCGAAACTGTCGTTCTTAAAATAAGCGGCAAGCACGCGCGTTTGGTTAACGATGTTGGCGTTTAGCAGATATGTGTCGGACATCTGCAGATAATGACTTTGAGATTTATTGTCGTTGGCGCGGCTTGCCAAGGAAAAACCGCCGACGTTTTGTCCCTTGCTGCGCCCGATGCCGAAATTATAGTTGAGATACAGTTTGTGTTTCTTGGTCGGGTCGGCGTTAATCGTCAGACTGACGTTTTCCGAACGGCTCGGCGCGGCGAAAGTTTCTTGAAATTCGACCGCCCGTAGATTGTCGTCTAAAACAATAGCGTTGATCACCTGGTTTGTATCGCTTTCGTTGTGGCTGCCGTAAACAAAAAAATTGGCTTTTTTGCCCAGGAGCGGTCCCGATAAATTAAAGAAATAATTTCTCGATTGGTACGGCACGCGCCTGCCGATAAAAGGATCAGCGGCGTTTAGGCGCGAATCGGCAAAGCTGAAACTGACGTATCCTTTGAATTTATCGACGTTGGAGCGAGTGAAAATCTCAATGCCGGCGCCGAACGGACTGTCGTACTGCGCTGAAAATACGTTTTGATTTACTCGAATCTGTTGAATCGCCTGTTTGGGCGGAATTTTTCCGCCCTGAACACCGTTAACGCTGATCGGCAGTTCTTCTCCGGCGACCGCTTCGCCGATTCTTTTGATAGCGCGTTCGAGTTCTTCCTGATTGTCCGGCAGATTTTCGATTTGCCGCTCGCTCAAAACCGTCGTCGTTCCGGTCTTTTCCGCATCGACCGTCTCATCTTCGCCGATTTCGACATTCGATTCAAAGGTCGCGATTTCGAGAACAATTTCGATGCGCTTTATGTCGTTGTTTTTTACAACGACATTCTCGCTCTTGTATTCCTGAAAGCCCGCCGCCGCAACGGTTATCCGGTATTCTCCGGGAGCTATTCTGGAAAATTGCCCGATTCCCAGATTGTTCGTTTTAATCTGTTTTTCTTCCCGGTCAGCTCGGCTGAGAAGAATTTCGGCATCCGCAATTGCATCGCCGAACTGGTCTTTGACGACGACAAAAATCCCGGTTTCCTGGCTCTGGGCAAACGAACTTAGAATGAAAGCACAGGTTAAAGCGATAAGAATTAAAGTGTTTTTTACAATTGGCATAAAGAATCCGAAACCTGACTTTTGGGAAAATTTTTTAGCAGGCGGTTACGAAATCGAAACGGCTTAATCTACTAAAACAAAGAAACAGTGCAGATTACGCTTATTTGTTTACCGTCGTTCATCTTACACATTCATTAAGTATCAAAGTTTCATTTAATGTAGCTCTTAATTTTTTTTAGAGTAATTTCTATCATTTGTGAATGTCCAAGAACAGCCCTTTCTGATACAACAAAAATTTTATATTTGGCTGTTGCACATCCCACACAAGTCGACCATTTTGTGATGACTGTTGTATCTCTAGAAAAGATTTTTCGCAGATGAGTCGGACTTCGTTGAAACCATTCTTTATTTTGTTTCCAGTAAAATCTCCGCAACCATCTGGAGCAGGCGCGGCGTTTCGTCTTCGGTAAATCCGGCGTCTCTGAACCGGACTTGTCCTTCTCTGTCTATGAAAATCGTAGTCGGAAAGGATTCGACTTTGTATTTCTCCTTTACGCCTTCATCGAGTAGCACCGGGAAAAGCAGTTTACGCTCTTTGGCATAGGTGGGGATTTTATAAAAGTCGGCTTTATCGTCGACCGAGACGTAGAGAATCTCAAATCCTTTTTTCTTGTATTTCTCATATAATTTAAGAAGTGTCGGAACGGCTTTTGTGCAGGGACCGCACCATGTCGCCCAGAAATCTATCATCACGACTTTTCCTTTTAATTCCGAGAGTCTGACGCGCCGCCCGTCCGTTGAAGTTAACTCGAAGTCTTTTGCCGGCTCGCTTCCGAACAGTTTTTTGAGCGATTCGCCGTAAACGCTTTTGGCTTCGGCAGCCATTTTTTTCGCTTCGGCGGCTTGTCCGTTTTCGGTTAAGACTTCCGCCAGATGTCCGAGGCTTCGCTCGGTTCTCACCAGTTGCGTCGATTCCCGGAGATTGATTTCCGCGTTTTGTCGCAGTCCCGCATTGAAAAGCGACCAGCCGAGAGCGTCGAGCGCGAGGGCGCGCATATTTTTATAATGCTCCTGCTGTTTCGCTTCGGGGAAATATTCTTTGCGCCATTCCTCATCGCTTTTGCCGTTGTTGGCGGGACGCGCGACGGGATGGAAACCGGCGGTCAATTTTTCGGCGATCCGCGCGTATCGCAAGGCGCGCGCCGCGTCTTTTTTATTGGCCAAAGCTACTGCTGTTTTTGCAGAGACTGCGACATCAGCCGAATCAACCGCGCTTAATAAATCACCGTATTTGATAACCGCCGCGACATTTCCGGCTTTTTCGGCGGTCTTAAAGATTTGCTCATACAAATATCGTTTCATCTCAGGAGTTGGATTCCGTAAAAGCAGTTTCGCTAGTCCGGCAATCTTTTTGTCCGGCTCCATTTCATCGCCGAATGTCGCCGTCTCGTTGAAAAGGGCGAACTGACGGTTAGTCGCGACGAGAATACGCGGAACGCCGCTCGTGTTTTTGGTCGCGGCGTATAAAACAAGCCCGCGCTCTGGATACCAGCCGGGATCGATACTAAGGATTTTCATTTTTACGGCTTCGGATTTTCCTTTTTCTTCGAGCAAATCCGAGTAAGCTAGACGGGCAGCGTCGAGGATTTTGATTTCACGCGAAAATTGAACCGTTCGTTCAAGCTCGCCTCTTAAAGCGTTTTTCGCGTCATTCGAGCCGCCGGCTCGCCTGACGCGCATCGACCAGAGACGAAGCAAATCCGCAGAGCGGGATTCGGGTCGGGCAACCGATTTTTCGGTCGTCGTAATCGCGTCGTCCGGTTTGTTCAAGACTGTTTCCTGAATATAGGCGAGAGTGAAATAAGCGGAAAGCCACGAGCCGTCGGCTTCGATATACTTTTCTAGTTCCGATGCGGCAGCCTGCGGCTCTTTGCCGATAATCAGTAAGGCGCGCGCGTAATGCGTCCACGCCCAATCTGCCGGAGCAACTTCTACAACTTTTTCGCGCCAGACGCTCAGGCTCGATTGAGCGGTTTGATACTGGGAAAGCGCCAGCGCCATCGGGTAGACCGGGTTGTTCGGCTCTTTTTCCATTAAATCTTCATATTCTTTGCGAACCGCGTCGTAACGGTTCAGGAAATTAGCTTTCAATCGAATATATTCGGCGTGAGCATTGACGTAGTTCGGAGCAATCGCCATCGCCCTTTTTAGAGCGGCGGCGGCTTCGGTCAAACGGTCGCGCTTCTCCAACTCAATCGCGACTGCGACAAATTTCCGTGCCGGTTGCGGAATCGGCTCGCTCAAATCTTTTTTAACCGATTGGGCGAAAACCGAAAATCCCGTCAGCAGGACACACGTCAGGCACAAAGCCCGGATAGACTTTTTCATAAATTCTCCTTAATTTTAGAGGTTTAGCTTATTTTTTCTTGATTAGATATTCGATGCCGTCGGCTGACCCGAACAAGTATGAATCCGTTTTTGCGCCCACGAAATCCGGGACGTAATCGGGTTGGTGGAGAACCCACAAATTCCAATGGTCATTTTGGCTGGCGACGACCGGAGCGGCGGAAATCCATTCGTAGAGATTCCCGCCGGCGGAGAAACTGATTTTATTGCCGCGAACCGTTCCCGCCTTTTGAAAGTCGTAGCCTTCACGAGGCGCGAGCGACAGAATAAAGCGTCCGTGCTGCGGCGCGTAAAACCAAAGAAGAGCGCCGGTCAAACCGATACCGAATTTACCGGAGTTTTCGTTGGCGGGCGCGCCGTCGATGAGCAGCCGCGACGAAGCTATCTTCATCTCAACGGCGTCGATTGAGAAATCTCTCGCCGGACGATTGTCGCTCCTGGCTGTCGCCGTCCCTCGAATGTTCGATGAAAGCGGCTCAAGCGGCTGATTGATCGAAGTCGTAACTTTTATCAAATCGATTATCCTGACGCCGGTTTTAGAATTTACCAGCACGTCGAACGCGACGGTGTCGCCTTCGTGGACGATTTGCGCGTCCGGGTATTTCGGCAGCGAAAGCGCGGTCAGCTTCGCTCTTTGCCGTTGCTGCGGCTGCTCAAAACCTCCCGCGCTGCCCGAACGCGGCGGACTTAGCAATCGCACGGGCAGAAAATCGGACGGGTCGGTTGAAAGGGGCAGAAAACTGAGCTTAAATTGCCCCGCCTCGCCAGTCGGTTCGACGGAAACGTCGTAACCAAAATAAACGCTGCGTTCGGCGTCCGTAAAGATGCGGTGAACGACCTTGTTATCATCGATTGTTTGAAGGTATCCGAGCGCCTGCCCGTTTGAATTCGACGGTTCGGTTCGGCTGGTAAAAACGAGGGTCAAGCCGTCTTTGAATCGCACGGACAGCGGCGATGTTTTCGATTCCTGCGCGTGAATCGTTCCGCTCAGGAACAAAACGACGACGCTAAAAAATATGGCAATAAGATTATTTCTCATTCTCTTTCTCCTTTTTGATAATTCTGATATTCGATTCGGCTGCCGGCTTAAAATTGGTTAGATCGGTTTGCGTAAAATATCCGTTTTCGGCAATCGAGCCGCTCATCGGTAAATTCGGCGCGGCGAGTTTCAGCGCGTCATTTGATTTTTTATTAGCCGCGGTTGTTTGAATTATATTGAAACCGGAAGATTTCTTTGATGTTTTGTTAGCGTCCACATTCTCGCGCTCGATGTAAATCGTTTTCGTCACTACGCGCTCCTTGATAACCGGAACTTCAACGATTTTCGTCTGCTCGACTGCTTTGGTGAGCGGCGGCGATGATTGCGAAGATGCTGCGGGCGGCGCGGTCAAAGCAGTATCGACAGCGTTCGTGACGGCGGTGCCGCCTCTCCCGATTAAATTTGCCGTTATAAGGGCGAGAGCTATCGCGATCAAAGCGGCGGCGAAAATGGGTTTGGGTATGCTAATCGAACCGGCGAACAGCCAGCGCCGCCACGTCGGACCATTGGCAGGAGCAGCGTGTTTGTCGAGAAAAGCCTGCATCAGCTTCTGGTCAAAAGCAGCCGAGAGCGACGGCGCGATATCCTTCCGCAATAAATTTCTCAATGCCTGCATGCGGTCGAAGGCAGCGGCGCACGACAAACAACCGGCAATGTGCTGTTCAATCCGGGCTTGCACCGAGGCGCTCGTCGCGCCGTCGTGGAACGCGTCCAGTAGTTCATCAACTTTTACGCAGTTCATAACAAAGTTCTCCTTTTGAAACCAGATACGGCGCGAGATGTTTTCCGAGTGTTTGTCTCGCCCGATACAGCCGCGCTTTAACCACGTTGGCATCCGCGCCGACTACAACCGAAATCTCGTCGTAGGATAATTCCTGAAATTCACGAAGCACGATAACTTCTCGCTGCAACGCCGGAAGCAGGGCGATAGCTTCTCTGACTTTGGTTTCCAACTCTTTGCCGAGCAGCGTCGTTAACGGGTCAGGCTCGGACTCATCCGTTACGGAACACAAATCCTCGTCTAAAACATCTTCAATCCCACCGCCGCTTTTTCGGTAGTGATTCAAAATACAGTTGCGCGCCACCGCGCAGAGAAACGTCAACATCGAGCCGAGTTCGGGACGAAACCGCTCGGAATGCCGGATAAGAGCCATAAAGGCTTCCTGCGTCGCTTCCTCGGCGACCGATTGGGTTCCGAGCATCCGGTAGGCAAATCCAAAAACACGGTCGCGGTATAAACCGTACAAACGGGAAAAGGCTTCGGCATCGCCCCCCGCGATGCGCCGAATCTCTGCCGAATCTTCATCTCTCTGATTCATTAAATACCGCTCTTTTTCGATTGCATTAACTTATGACCGTTATTGTTTATTAACGAAATCGGAAGAAAAGTTACGCATTTTTTTATTTTCATTCAAGTAATTCGGTAAAAGGCTTCGGGAAAATCTCAAATCGAACAAGACAGGTCAGTCTTTTTTGATCCTAAAATGCGTATCCTTCGATATGTAATCAATAGAAGCGGTAACGAGCTTATATTCAACTGAGATCCCACTGAAAGCGACAGAATGATAATTGACGTAAACGGAATCAGAATAAAAAATCAGTATGTGAAATTACTGCCGATGCCTAAAAAATTCAGAGGTTTACCACCCGCGCAAATAGAACGCTTGAAACAAATTGGCAACTACAAACCGCGGGTTATTAGTTGTAAAAAACCGAAATCCGAAAAATAAAGTTCACGATTGAATTCAAACAAATCTGAAATATTTGTCATAGAAATAAGCGCGGCGGTGTTTTTATTTTTAGACAATAAATGTCAGACAATAAATCGCTCCGGGCAAACTTAAAAACAATCAAATAGGAGTTACGCAATTGAACGAAAAATCAACAACTTACGAGCATTTCCGAGAAAGGCAAATTATCGTAAGTCTTCTATTTTCAACAAAGATTTGTCCAACAATGTTTCAACTGCGTAACTCCCAAAAAGAGAATCAATGAATAACAAGATAAATGCTTTTTTAGATACCGAACCAATTTCGAGATTAACTTCGGTTATTGCCGTTATTATATTTTTCGTCATAAATAGTTTTGCTCAAAATTATTTGGCTAAATCAAGTAATTATTCCGAAATTAAACTTTCCGCTTACCAAGAAAAACAATTTTCCGTCAAAGCAGTTGTTGGAGGAAAAGAACGAACATTTTTATTTGATACCGGCGAAGGCATAACGATGATTTCGCCGCAGGTCGCGACTGATCTTGGCTGTGAACCTTGGGGGAATATTGTCGGATTTCGGATGCTTGGAGAAAGATTTGACGCTCCGCGCTGTGATGATGTCAAGTTCGATATAGCAAGCTCGGTATTTAAAGTCCCGAACACAATTGTTTACGATCTGGCAAAGATTTCGGGAGCGGACGCGCCGCCGATTGACGGAGCAATTGGTTTGGATATGTTTGCCGGACGCACGATAACTCTTGAAATGTTCTCAAAACGCCTGATAATTGAGACAGAAAAAAGTGCCAAGCGGCGCATGAAAGCCGGAATCGAAGTTCCGCTTCGCATCTCTCGATCTGAAGGTGGTGCGCTTGACGTGAATCTCGGTGTCCGGACTGATCGCGGTCTTCTTTGGATGGAACTTGATTCTGCCAATGCCGGACCGACTGTTTTTGTCGCCCCGGCAGTAGCCGCTCTGCTCAACCTCGATGCAAAAAGCCGTCAGCCTCAAACTGTCAAATTAGACTTTGGCTCCGGCTTAACATTTGAGGGCAAAGCGCGAGTTTTCTCGGATATGATTATAGATGGAAACATCGGTATGCAATTTTTAAGCAATCGAGTTATAACATTAGATCTCAAAAATAGCCGCGCCTGGATTTCGTCAGTCATTATTTCGTCATCACAATCTGCAAAACATTAGGAGTTAAGTATTTGAATGAGAAATCAATGATTTACGACATTTTTTTCAAAATCTTTTTTGCCGTAAGTCTCTTATGTTCAGCAGTGATATATTCAAAATGTTTCAACTGCGTAACTCCTGTCAAAAACAAGCCTTAAAATTACCATATATTAATGAAATCACTAAAATTAATCGTTCTTCTCGTTCTGTTTGCCGCCGCCGCTACCGCGCAGGACAAACTGCCGACAATCAAATCAAACAGCCGCGCCGTCAGCATCGAAGACGGCGCGCAATTAAAAACGAACGGCTGGAATCTGGCTCCTGACGCCAAACCGGACGTTTACGAAGCCGAACTAATCGACGGCAAAGCGCACCGGGTTACTTTTATCACCGACCTCGACCGCATCAGTTTTAACGTCGAGGAAAATAAGAAATACGATTTTATTATCGAGTGGGACGGCAAGATTTGCTACACGCAAATCGTCGGCAAAAGATTCGTCCCGGCTGCCCGGTTCGACGGTAAATACCAAATTGCGAATCAGGGAAAAACATCCGTTGAAATTCCCGAAGTTTACGAGCTGGTAAACGTCGCTATCGCGATGACGCCGACCGGCTCGACGGATGAAAATATGATTTACAAGCAGTCGGATTATTATAAAAATGTTCGGCTGCGGTTCGATAAATACCGAAATCATCCGCTGCTGGCGGCTTTGGACGCGGAGCTAAAAAAGAATTCCGATATTTATCACTCTCTGAAAATGGACGGCTACGCGTTCGAGTTCGACAAAAACGGTAGAATCGTTCAGAGCAAAGTTTACGACCGCATTTCGTGGGGCAAATCAAATTCGTTGCGCCCGTTTCTTTCTCAATTACAGTCATTTGCCGATGAAACCGATTTTCGTAAATTTTACAAACAAAACAAACGGCTATACCAGGAGCAAATCGCTTTTTATCTGGACACGGCAAACGTTGCCGAAATGAAAAAATGGCTCGATAAAAACTTTCCGGCGTCGAACGACTATAACGCTTACAGGATAATTTTCTCGCCGCTCGTCGCCTACAATCAATCGAGTAACTGGTTTGAAAGCAATGGTTTCAAAGAACTTCAGCCTCACGTTAATTTCCCGTATGCGGAAGATGTTAAGCGCAACTCGCAGTTGAAGGATTTATCGAAAAAGGCGGAAATCGTTTTTCGCGGCGACATCGTTTTCACGGAAATCAATCACGGCTACATCAACCCGGAAGCCGACAAATACGCCGCCCGAATAGTTAATGCCACGAGCCGCCGCGACGTTTGGGTGCTGAAAAGCCAGCCCGCCAATTATTATCCGGGCATTTCGACCTTTAACGAATATATGAATTGGGGATTGGTCAGCCTGCGGTTCGTCGATTACGTTCAGCGCGCCGAGCAGGACAAGATGATTGCTGCCATCGACAGAATGATGACTAAAGGCAGAGGCTTTCCCAAATTTGCCGCGTTCGACAAATTTCTGGTTGATTTATATCGCAGCCGCCAGCCGAATCAAACCCTAACCGATTTGTATCCGCAGATTATCGAGTGGTTCGAGAAAAATAATCAATCTTAACCGGAAATTCTCAGACATATAAATTGAAGAGTTTCTGTTTATACGCGAACACTCGCGGCAAAAAGTTCCGGCGAATTTACATACGAACAAATCGTAGGTTTTAGGCTTATGAAGAAAGTGTTTATTTTATTTTTGGTTTTCTTAATCGTTCAAACGGGAAAAGCCCAAACCGATAATGAAATCAAAGAAATCAAAGACGTTTTGCACGAGCGTGTTGCCGTCGGCAAAACTAATCAAAGCATTGTCGTCGCCTTGATCGACGAAAAAGAAATTCGTTTTATCAATTACGGTAAAACCGCACAAACCACCGATGCCAAAAACGCGGACGAAAACACGGTTTTTGAAATCGGCTCGATTACCAAAGTTTTCACCGGAACGCTGCTTGCCGAAGCAGTCAGACGGGGCGAAGTCACGTTAGACGACCCGATTTCAAAATACCTCCCGAAAACCGTTAAAACACCGTCGCGAGAAGGCAAGGAAATAACCTTGCTTGATTTGGCGACGCAATCGTCCGGTCTGCCGGGCTTACCCGCAAACTTCGCGCCCAAAGATGCAGGCAATCCATACGCTGATTATACCGTTGCGCAGATGTATGATTTTTTATCGGGCTATCAGTTGACACGCGACATCGGCACAAAATACGAATATTCAAACTTCGGAATGGGACTTCTCGGACATATTTTAAGCCTGCGCGCCAAAATGAGTTATGAAGATTTGGTGAAAACCAGAATTCTCAAGCCGCTTAAAATGAACGATACGACTATTACGCTTTCACCCCGTTTGAAATCGAGAATGGCTCAGGGTTTTGACGAAAACGGCGACGCGGTTTCCAACTGGGATATACCGACGCTTGCCGGCGCGGGCGCGCTGCGTTCGACGGCGAAGGATATGGCAAAATTCATCCGGGCGAATTTGAATTTACAGAAATCCGGTCTGGGAAGCGCGTTTGCCGAAGCGCGCAAACAGCAGCGGGAAGCTGGCGGAAAAATGAAAATCGGTCTGGCGTGGCACATTCTGCCGAACGCTTCGGGCGATATTGTCTGGCACAACGGCGGCACGGGCGGCTTTAGAAGTTTTGCCGGTTTCAACCAAACAATCAAAAAAGGAGCGGTTGTTTTAACCAACACCAGCGAGTCGGTCGATGACATCGGCTTTCATTTTTTTGACTCAACGATTCCGCTCAAAAAAGTAAAACCGTTCGTCGCCGTCGGGGAACAGGCTTTAGAAGAATACGTCGGCAGTTACCAATTCGCCCCGAACGTTTTTTTCACCATCACCCGACGCGGCGACAAACTTTTCGCACAACTAACCGGGCAGTCCCGACTGCGCGTTTTCGCTTCGGCGGAAAACGAGTTTTATTATAGAGCAGTCAACGCTCAATTAACCTTTAATCGAGGCGCGGACGGTAAAATCGAAAGCCTGACGCTTCATCAAAACGGCGAACAGATTGCCAAAAAAGTTAAATAAGCGAAGAAACTAAAAAAACGTCCAATAAATTATTGGACGTTTTCGGGTCAAAGGAATGTTAAAAATATTTAAGTTTAAGGTAATGCTTTTATTTCCTGGCAAGTATCAAAGATTGTGTTTAATTAAAGATTTTCGCCCGTCAATGAATTGATTTTGACACCGCCGTTAGTCGTAACGACGCGAATAAGCGCGCCGCCGCCGTTCAGGTCGGCGCTGACGCGTTTCCGGCGATTTCCGCTGTTCTGATCCCCGGCAGCGCTCAAAGCGTCGATGTCGCTTCTGATTCCGCCGTTAACCGTTCCGGTTTCGACGCGCGCCCGGTAGTTGTCGGGAATCGAGAGAACAACGCCGCCGTTGGTAGTCGCGACATCGAGTCCGCTGCCGCGCCAGGAATTTCCCGACAAGTTGACGATAACGCCGCCGTTTCTGGTTCTGCCGCGCACGTCGCCGGCGACATCGCTGAGAATAACGCCGCCGTTGGTCGTTTCAAACTCGACCGTCCCTTCGACCGAGGCGATAACGAAGCCGCCGTTGCGCGCCAGAAGTTTCAAATTCGTCCGGCGCGGAACGAGAATTTCATATGACACCGATGAATTTGATTCGTCGGCAGCGCCTTCGGCACGAATCTGCGAGCCGGTTTCGATGCGAGTATTTTTAGCCACCAGGCGCGCCTCTTCATCGGTTGTGCCTACGGTTTGGACGCAGGCGCGAACAAGCACGTTCGGACGATCTTCGCCCTTGACGCTGATTCCGCCGTTGACCCTGCCGTCAACATTGACGAAACCGGTCGCCGGTAAATTCACTTCGCGCGTCTCCTTGTAGGAAACTTTGTCGTTGCCCGAGTAATTATTGGTTAGGTAATTATTCGAGCAAAAAGCTTTGGTTTTTATCTCATTTTTGGCTCTTACCTGACCGAACGCGGCTAGATTTGCCAGACAAAAGATTGCCAGCGTTAATGTAAGACGGGAAAATTGCACGATTGTGAAAAAGGATTTCATTTTTATCAGAGTCTCCGAAAGTTTTTATTTATTTTATTAAAAACTACGCTTTCAACAATAATTTTATTAGAAAGCACGCTTTCAATAATATAAACACCGGGCGCTTCAATTTTGTGACAAAAATATTCGAGAATTATTTTCCATATTAGAAAGCTCTACTGCAATCGGTTGTTAACATTTTTCTCATATCGTTCGTCTTTATAGTCGGTTCAAATTTATAAATAACTTTCTTGTAAAGACCGCGACGAAATAGATTTACCAAAAAAATTTGTCACAAAATTTTCGTTCGTGGTGTTTCCTAATCAAGAAAGTCCGGGTTTAATAATTCCCAAAAATACAATTTAAGAAACATCTGAAAAAGTCGTCAGCCCGCTCCTTTTGATCGGCGACGCTGAGGATTTGCTCTGTCGATTTATGAAAAAATTAATAAGGTTTTATATCATTTTTGCAATTTTTACCGGTTGCGCGCAGGCTCAAACCGCGTCGCCCGTTACCGCCGCTCCGACTCCGCCAAGCGAAAGAAACGATACGAATAATCTCGAAACGACTTCCACTGGGTCGCCCGTCGCCCCTGAGAGAGAGCCGCAGACGAGGTTGACAAAAGCGGCGGCTGATTTACCGTCTTCGCGTTATATATCGAAAAACGCGCCGGCGCGGATAGCGCGTTTCGACCAGCCGCCGACCATTGACGGGCAGTTAAACGATGCGGTTTGGGCGAATGCGGCGGCGTTCGGCGAATTTGTGCAGGCTCAGCCGGGCGACAACATCGCGCCGTCCGCGCCGACCGAAGTGCTGATGGGCTACGACGCGAAAAATCTTTACATCGCTTTTCGCGTCAAACAGGACAGAGACAAAGTGCGGGCGAGCCTCTCGCGGCGCGACAACATTTTCAACGACGATTACATCGGAGTTTACCTCGATACTTTTAACGACCAGCGGCAGGCTTACACGATTTTCTTTAATCCGCTCGGCATCCAAGCCGACGGAACTTTAACCGAGGGACGCGGCGAAGATTACAGCGTTGATTTGGTAATGGAATCGAAAGGCGTTTTGACCGAGGACGGCTACACGATTGAAGCGGCGATTCCGTTTAAATCGCTGCGCTACGAGGCGGGCAAAAACAAACTCTGGGGCGTTCATATCCTGCGCCGCGTCAAATACAACAACGAGCTTGATTCTTGGATGCCGCTCGACCGCAACCGTTCAGGCTTACTCAATCAAACCGGGCATATTACCGGACTCGAAGATATTTCGACGACGCGCCAGCTGGAAATTAATCCGAGCTTTACGTTGAGCGAAACCGGCAGACGCACCCGTTTTACCTTCGACCAAAATCCGTCGGGACGTTTTGTTAACGACGGCATCGAACCGGAGTTCGGGATGACCGCGAAATTTAGTTTGACTCCGACGATTACTTTAGATTTCGCGTACAATCCCGATTTTGCGCAGGTCGAAGCCGACGCGCCCGTCAGCACCGCCAACCAGCGGTTTCCGATTTTCTTTGCCGAAAAACGCCCGTTTTTCCTCGAACGAATCGACATTTTCAACACGCGAATGAATGTGGTCAACACCCGCGCGATTATCGACCCCGACATCGCCTTAAAATTAACCGGCAGACGCGGGCGAAATACGTTCGGCGTTCTTTATGCTTCGGACAACGCGCCGGGCAACTACTCGCTCGATGAACGCGAAGGCTTGCGCGGCTGCCGGCAAAGAAAACTGATTGACCCGACCGTCGCCTGCGGCATCGAGCGTTTCGTCGATAAAAACGCCGACATCGGAATTCTCCGGCTCAAACGCGATGTCGGCACACAGCACAGCGTCGGTTTTTTCGCCACGACTTACAATTTCATCGAACGTCACAACAATACCGCCGGCTTTGACGGGCGCTTTCGTCTCGACCCGAAAACCGTCGTCGAGTTTCAATTGACCGGCACGACTTCGCGCCGTTTTTTCTACGACCCCGATTTAGACCGCAATCTTTATCGCAACGGCAACGGTTTCGGCTACTCGTACGCCTTTGACCGTTCCGACCGCAATCTGACCATTCAATTTAACGGCGTCGGCAGAACGCGCGATTATCGAGCCGATGTCGGCTTTACGCCGCGCACCGACACCAATCAGCACCGCTCTTTTATTCGCTATCAAACCGAGCAGCAGCCGAAGAAAAGAATCCTTTACAAACGCCTCTCCAACGAGGCTTTACTGAGCCACGATTGGCTCGGACGCTCGCAAAGCTGGAACACGAACACGCAGGGAATGATTGCCCTGCAGCGGCAAACGTATGTCGGCGGCGGAATTCAATTCGGTTACGAGCGCGTTTTTGAACACGAATTCGGCGCAAACCGCAGCGTGAATCATCCGGGAGCGTTTTTCGGTTCAAGCTCTGAGCGTTCCGCCAACAACCGCGAAGTATACGTCTTTGTCGAAACTTCTCCGGTCAAACAACTGTTCGCCTCCCTGGTCATCGATAAGACATACGGTCAACTCGATTTCGATTTGGGCGCGGGACCGAGATTTCCCCGTGTGAGCGCGGCGGCGCTGCTTAACCCGAATAATGCGTTTGACCCGGGGGCGGGCAGACAGCTTTATATCGAATCGAGCGTTCGCTACCAGCCGACCGCCAAATTACAGGTTTCTCTTAATTATAACAAACAGCGGCTCGTCCGCTATGATACGGGACGCACCGCTTTCGACGAAAATATTTTCAGCCTGCGCTCGACCTATCAATTTACGCGCAGTCTTTTCGCCCGAACCAGAATCGATTATTCAACCGTTTCGGCACGCCTGCGCCCGCAATTGGTCGTCGGCTGGACGCCAAGTCCGGGAACCGCCGTTTATGCCGGCTACAACGACGATTTAAATCGCAGCGGCTACAACCCTTTTACCGGCGGATTCGAGCCGGGCTTTCGCGGAAACGGGCGCACGTTTTTTATAAAAGCGTCGTACCTTTTCCGCAAGAGTTTTTAATTGAGAATTCAGGCGTCTTTTTTTATTTAGAAATAGACCGTTAAAGTAAGAAAGGATATTTAGCAGCGGATTGTTTCTTTATGGTTATATGATTAAAAGATTCTGCTATTTTAACGATAGATGGATATTCAGTCGTTTGAGCCGCGAAACCGAATTTTGCGAAGGCACATATATTTCTATTACTTTTTAAAGACGGACGATTCAGCGTTCGACGTTAAATACGTTGCCTTTCCGAATATCAGCACGCCGCTGAGTATTCACAAAAACGTGCGAACGGAAATTACCGATTATTCGACTGTCGTTTCCGGCGATTCGACTACAAATTACGCCGCTCTCGTTCAGGGCATGAGGAACCGTCCTTTACTGATTAACCTGAAAGGCACGATAGACAAAATTACAATAGCCTTTAAACCGCTCGGAATAAATCGTTTCATCAAAAAATCCTTCGCGGAAATTTGCCCGAAGGACTCGCAGCTTTTTGAAGAGTGGAACGACAATGCCGACTACGAAAATTTTCTCCGAAATTTTTACACTACCGAGGATCGAGTCGCGAGAGTCGAGTTTCTAGAAACATTCCTTCTCTTAATTTACGAATCACCAAAACATTCAGCCGTCATCGAACAGTCAATCGGCTTGCTGACCGATTTCGACGACGAAAGAACGATTGCCGACATCAGCCGTAGGTTAGGTTTGAACATTCGCACATTCAACCGGATGTTTAAGAGCAGCGTCGGTATCGGACCGAGCGGCTTCAAGCAGATCGCCCGTTTTCGGCGCTCGCTCGATTTCAAAGTCTTCAACGAACAATTCCGGCGTCTTATCGATTTGGCATATGAGAGCAATTACTACGACCAGGCATACTTCATTAAAATCTACCGGAAAATGACCGGCTCGAACCCGACCGTTTTCTTCGAGACGATTGAAAAACTTGCCGACGACAAAGTTCTGTTCAAATTTATCAAATAGCGCTTTTGTCCGAAAAATACAATTTGAAAATTTTCCGAACATTTACACTCTTACCTTCTGAATGAAAAATAGAGATTAAGATGAAATTGGAAGTTAGCCTGTCACCTCAAAGCGTATGAAACAGCTCGTTTGTTCGACCATCTTCGGTTTAATTTGTTTTTATTCCGCGTTTGCCCAGGGAGTCAATTCCGTAAACAACCGGGAGGCTTACCGTTTGTTGATTGAGGCGAACAACCTAAAAAACAAAGATCGGAATTGCGCCGCCGCCGTCGTGCTTTATGAAAAGGCGCTCTCGTTACGCGACTTTAAGATGCCCGGCTATTACCAATCGCTGGCGAGCTGCTACGCGCAGATTAATAATAAAGACCGTGCCTTTTTCTACCTGGACAAGATGCTGACCGTCGGCTGGCTCGACGCCGAATCCTTAAAACGGGATGAAACTTTCAAACCGTTATTAAGCGACGCGCGCGGCGTAAAATTTCTTTCCAAGGTTAATAAAGCAAAAATCAAATTCGCAGGAGATTTGCTGCCGGAGAACTACGGCGTAAAAGAAAATCCGGCGATTAAGAAAATTGCCGCCTGGAGAAATGATTCGACCGTTTCAGCCGAAGATTTTTACCGGTTGGTGTCGGATTTCGACCAATTCCCGCAGCCGAGAAAAACAGGCGTTTTCGTCAAATTCACCAACCGGTTTTCCGATAAAATCAATGCTCCCTTCTACGTTTATATTCCGATCGGATACGATGCCGCGAAACCTCACTCGCTTCTGGTTTACAGCCCGGGCGGATGGTTTTCGCGCAAAGATTTCGCGCCGGACGAAGCCAAAGATTTCGTCTTTGAAAATCCTGTCCTGCCGTTCGTCGAAAAAAACAATTTTCTCGAAGTCTTTCCGGCGGGCGCTGCCAGCGTCGGCACTTACCAGTTCGAGGGCATCGAAAACATCCGCCAGATAATTGCCCGGGTAAAACGAAATTTCAACGTCGATGATAATCGCGTTTATATGATGGGTTTTTCCGACGGCGGTACGGGAGTTTACCGAACGGCTGTTTTTATGCCGACGGCGTTCGCTTCGTTTTACGCGGTTAACGGCAGACCGTTCGCCAACAATCAATTGATGAATATGAGCAATCGCCCCTTTTACTCACTATCCTCGACTGAGGACACGATTTATGAAATCGGCACGATGCGCTCATTCTTTAGTTTCGCCGATACAGTCGGAGCCGACTGGACATACCGGGAAGTTGCCGGTCGGGATCATTATTACCTGCCGTTTCTTGAAGATTACCTGCCGGCGATATTTGCTCATATGCGAGGAAATTCGCGCCGGGCGTTTCGTCACCGGCTGAACTGGACGACCACCTGGGCGCCCATCGGAAAAATCGACTGGCTGGAGATTTCTGAAATCGACAAGAATCGTCCCGGAGCGGATTGGCACAAGGTTTACGAATATCCTTTAAATAGCTCCAAAGGCGTTGAAACAATCAAAATCGGCGAAGACAGCGCCGCCGTGAATGCCCGGTTTTATAACAATACATTTGAAATCAACGCCTCGCGCGTTGCTCGACTGATTGTCAATCTACATCCGGTGATGGTCGATTTCAGTCAGCCGGTCAGAATACTCGTCAACGGCAAAGAGGTATTCAACCAGAAAATTTCACTCGATAAAGAGTTTATGTGGAAAACATACGCCGAAAACTACGACCGGTCGCTACTCTGGGCAAATAAGGTGATTGTCGAAGTTCCAAAACTGAATTTTTAAAAAGAATTTGCTTTCGGTTTTACTTTCCGTTTGTATAGAAAAATGTATGCTAAAACTTAATCCAACATAAACGACCTTATTAACCTATTTTTACCTTTCTAATCTTTCTTCTTTTATTTCCTGTCCTGTTAAATGACTTGTTTATTGCTTTGTCATTTCAAATCAGGAACGAGTTTCTTCAAATGCTCGATTGCATTTGTGTTGCGCGAATCTAATTCAAGCGAGCGCCAGTAATTTTTGATGGCAAGCTCACGATTGCCGCTTTTATCGTAGGCTTCGGCTAAACTGTCATAGGTGTTAGCGCTTTGCGGGTAAAGACTGACATTCAGCTTGAAGATTTCGATTGCCTGCTTAATCTGCTCCTGTTCCATCAGTTTGCCGCCCCAGTTATTTAAATCATCTTCGGTCAATTGAAATTTCGCGTCCTTTTTCTTTAACTCAATAACCATTCCCGGAGCATTTTCAAAACCGCGTTTCAACAATTCGAGACGGAGAAGTTTGATTGCCGCCGGCAGTCCGCCGCCGTTTGAGGCGCGCAGATTCGGAATATAATAACCCGCCACGTCGTCGATAAATTCTTCGGGATTCGCTCCAGCCAGATTGGTGAGAATAACAATCGCCAAATCGTCTTTCGGATAGACGAAAAAAGCCGAGCGCCTGCCGCCGATGCCTGCCGCGACCGGGTTTTCTAGTCGGTTGTTGGTTGACCAGCCGAGCGCCCACGGCGTCGGTGAGCCGTCGTTGAATGTGCCGTTAGTCCATAACATTTTAAGGCTGGATTCTTTGAGAAGAATGCCTTTTTGCAGTGAGATAATCCATCGCGCGACTTCTTCGGCGGTCGAATTAAGTCCTCCGGCGGTGCGAATAAATGGGGTAAATTCGTCAAAGGCGTGTTCGAGCCTGGTGTCGGGCGCCACGCTCAGACTGCCGTTGAAATAACGATACGCCTGCGCCCGGCGCGGAACAATATCGCGCGAATCGCCGAACGCGGTATTCGTCATACCGACCGGCTTAAATTGCCGTTCCCTGATAAATTCCGTAAACGGCTGACCGCCGAGTTTGTCGATAATCTTGCCGAGCAGAACGTAATTGGTCTGGTTGTAGCGATACTTTTCGCCGGTCTTAAATTCCATCGGCAGAGTTTGAATGGTCGCCCACGCCGAATCTTCGCCGCCTTCGCCGACGAGCGTGCCGGTTCCCTGTCCTTTTGCCGGAATTAACACGTCGGGAATGCCGGAGACGTGCGTCAGCAGTTGTCTAACGGTTACGAGCTGCCACGCTGTCGGAAGTCCATCCAGATAACGCGAAACGGGAGCCGAAAGCTCAACTTTCCCGTCCTCGACAAGCTGCATAATCGCCACGCCGGTGAACGCCTTTGTTGCCGAATTGATTGAGAAAGCCGTCTGATTGGTAACGGAAACGGTATTTTGAATGTTCGCGGTCCCGTAAGCGCCGAGAAAAACGATTTTGCCGTGCCGGATGACGGCTATCTGAAGTCCGGGAATTTTGCGCTTCCGCATTTTGCCCGACAGAAAATTTTCTACATTATCGGTTTTGGTCTGAGAGTAGAGGTAAGATTGAAAACCGCCGGTAAAAAGCAGTAACAGGAATAATAGCCTTAAATTTATTTGAATAAATAATTGCATCGGTTCGCTCCGTTTATAAAAAGATGAGAACAATTTGTTCTATTAATCAAAACCCCGCAGCAATTGGTTTTATGACAAATATTTCAAGTATTATTCGGATAAAAATATCAAATTTCAAACGCGGGCAATCAACTTTAGAGAGAGTTAAATAATTCGTCCGAATGAGCCATTGTTGAAACTGCTTATTTAGCACGTTTCTTCAATAGTTTCGCTCCTTAAGTATTAGGCGAAATTCTTTGGTCGTCGGTTTTTGATAGTTTCTTTGGATGAAGAAAAAGACAAGTGAAATCGCAAAGCAAACAAAAGATAACAAATTGAATTCAAGGTAAATACTTTTGATCACGGAATCTAATTCAAATGTCTCGCTTTTTGGCGCTGCGGTCTTTTCTTTTCCGGTTGTTTTCTACGATTGTTTCTGTTGTCGGTTTCCAGCCGGCGGCGCTTCGGCGATTCATCCTGAGCAATTCTATTTCTATCTTCTCGAAGTATAAAGCCGCGCACTGCATCCCAGAAGTCAGCTCGCGAGCGAACAGCGGACACCTCGCCCGACTGGTAGAACTCGGCTGCCGTAAGTGCCGCTGCGCCGTGCAGCTCAATTACCCGGCTCCATAAATCGGGTTGGGCAATTAGCAACGGTTTAATGACCGCCAGCCGATGAACAGTCAGTCCTTTCGGGCGCGGCTGATTTTTCTCAGCCGTCAAGAAATCCCAGTATTCTATTCTTTTACTTTCTTCTGTCATCTGTTATTCAAATTTGTATTTCTGGTTATGATAAAATTCGTCGCATATGATTACTTCTGGCGAGCGTTCCGACATCATCCATATCATGCGGATGAATCGTCTGGCATTGATTGATTCGGATTCGGCGCATTTGAGCTTCGCGGGTGAGGTTAAAGGAAAAGATTACCAGATAAACGTGCTGGTCGTCGAAGACTTGCCGCGGCTAGCCATCAAAAAAGAACGAGAAATCTTGTTCAACGACACCATCAAAAGCATCGATGATTTGAAGATATTTCTCGAAGAACGATTATATAAATATTTTGAAGTTTGAGCTCCTCATTTTAGAAATCCGCTTTACTTCATAAGGTGCTGTGATGGATTTAATGCTTTGCCCGAAAAGTGTAATTTGGGATGTTTAATAAAAAAGGAAAGATAATACCCAAACTATTCCGTGTCTGACATCCATTTCCCAAGTTTTTCACCTATCTAAAACCTGACGAATTTTCGATTGCAAAATGTCCCCAGAAAAAGGATTTATAAATATATTTCAGCTCGCCTGAAAAGTATGGTTAAGGATGTGCCAGAAATAGGCGTTTTCGGGACGCTCAAATTCCGCATTCGGCTGTCGCACAATGACATTGACCCGACACACAAAAGAGTCATTTTGTTAAGAATTAAGCTCCCAAAATAATACCTCAAGGAGTTTAAGAAAATGGGTGGTAAAAAATCAATCTAAGCGCAATAAAATCAAAGTGTTGCTAATTATTCAATGGGCTTTCCCCCGATTGTGGGAACTTAATCTATATAAGACATTCTTTAAATAAATTATATAACAGTCCGAAAGCGTTAAAGCGAAATTCAAACATCGATTCGGATGCTATATCTTAATCGTCTTCGCGCAAAACGGCGCGAGCCGCAGCGAGCCGCGCAATCGGCACGCGATACGGCGAACAGGAAACGTAGTCGAGTCCGATTTCGTGGCAAAATTCGACGCTCGACGGCTCGCCGCCGTGTTCGCCGCAGATGCCGACTTTTAATTTCAGCTGCGTTTCGCGCCCGCGCGTCGTTCCGATTTTCAGTAATTGCCCGACGCCTTCGCGGTCAAGCACGACGAACGGGTCTTGTTCATACACGCCGAGCAGTTGGTAAGCGCGGATAATGTCTCCCGCGTCATCGCGCGAAAGCCCGAATGTCGTCTGCGTCAAATCGTTCGTTCCGAACGAGAAAAAATCGGCGTGTTCGGCAATTTGGTCGGCAATCAGAGCGGCGCGCGGCAGTTCTATCATCGTTCCAATTAGATATTCGACGCGCTGCCCGCGTTCGGCGAAAACAATTTCCGCCGTGCGCTCGATTGTCGCCCGCTGCAAAGCAAGCTCGTTCGTCGCGCCGACGAGCGGCACCATAATTTCGGGATACGTTTTTAGTCCTTCTTTTTCCACCGCGCAAGCCGCTTCGCAGATGGCGCGAATTTGCATTTCGGTAATTTCCGGGTAAGTGATGCCGAGCCGCACGCCGCGATGTCCGAGCATCGGATTGGTTTCGGCTAACTCGTTGATATGGCGCAAAATGGTCTGCAACTCTTCCGCCCATTTGTGCCGCCCGTCCGCCTGAGCGTCGCGCAGTTGGTCGAGAAGTCCTTCGCGGCTCGGCAGAAATTCGTGAAGCGGCGGGTCGAGCAGGCGAATCGTCACCGGCAATCCTTCCATTTCCCGAAATATCTGGGCGAAATCTTCGCGCTGAATCGGAAGCAGAGATTGAAGCGCGTCCGTGTATTTTTTTATGTGTTCGCCGTAAAATTCGCGCGCCGCGTCGAGTTCGTCTTTGATTTTGCCCGCGCCGCCGCTTCTAGCGAACCGCGTTTCGATTTCCTCGATTTTCAAAATACCTTCGCGTCCTCGCGCCGCTGAAAGAATCATCTGCTGAACAATCGGCAGACGGTCTGAGGCGAAAAACATATGCTCGGTGCGGCACAGTCCAATACCTTTCGCGCCGAAACGACGCGCCATTCGTGCATCGCGCGGAATGTCGGCGTTAGCGCGCACGCCGAGTTTTTTCACTTCGTCTGTCCACTTAAGCACGCGGGCGAGCATTTGAAAACTCGCGGATTCGTTTTCCGCCAGATCGCCCTGCACGACGCTCAGAACTTCGGACGGTGCGGTCGGAACATTGCCGACGATGACTTCGCCGGTTGCGCCGTCAATGGATAATTCGTCGCCCGCGCGCAAAATCACCGTTTCGGCGGCAGTTCCAAATCCCGCAACGGTCAACGTATTATTAGCTTCGTCAATATGCAGCGCGGAACAGCCGACGATTGCCGGTTTGCCCATTTGCCGCCCGACGACCGCCGCGTGCGAAGTCTGCCCGCCGAACGCTGTAAGAAATCCCTGCGCCGCTTCCATTCCGGCGATGTCGTCGGGCGAAGTTTCTTCTCTGACGAGCAAAACGCGTTTGCCGCTCCGGGCGAGTTTGACGGCTTCGGCGGCGGTGAAAACGATTTCTCCGGCAGCCGCGCCCGGAGACGCGGCGATGCCGCGAGCGACGACGTGAAACTTTTGCCTGGCAATCGGGTCGAACATCGGGTGCAGTAATTGGTCGAGCAGCGCCGGGTCAATCCGCTGGAGTGCTTCGCGCGTCGTTAGAATTTCCTCGTCCACCATCTCACAGGCAATCCGAATCGCCGCCAGCCCCGTGCGTTTGCCGGAACGGGTTTGCAGCATAAAAAGCTCGCCTTCCTGAATCGTAAACTCAAAATCCTGCACGTCTTTGTAATGCAGTTCCAGCCGGTCGGTAATGGTTTTCAACTCTTTGTAAACGTCCGGCATCGTCGCGGCAAGCTCGCCCATCGGCTGCGGCGTGCGGATTCCCGCAACAACGTCTTCACCCTGCGCGTTTATCAAAAATTCGCCGTAAAGTTCTTTCGCGCCGGTTGCTGGATTGCGCGTAAAGCCGACGCCCGTCCCCGAAGTTTCGCCCATATTGCCGAAAACCATCGCCTGCACGTTGACGGCTGTGCCGAGCGCTTTCGAGATATTGTTCATCCGGCGGTAATGCACGGCGCGGTCGTTGTTCCACGAGCGGAAAACCGCGTCTCTCGCTTCACGAAGCTGCCGTCGCGGGTCTTGCGGAAATTCCGCGCCGGTTGATTCGACGACGATTTTTTTATAAGTTTCGACAAGCTGCTGCCAATCGGCGGCTGATAATTCGGTATCGGACGCCGCGCCGCGTTCTTTTTTGAGCCGCGCGAGCGCGTGTTCAAACTCGCGTTTCGGCACTTCAAGAACGACGTCGCCGAACATCTGTATAAACCGACGATATGAATCCCACGCGAAACGCTCGTTGCCCGTGCGCCTTACAAGAGCCTCGACCGTCGAATCGTTCAAACCGAGATTGAGAATCGTGTCCATCATTCCGGGCATCGAAACTCGCGCGCCCGACCGCACGGCAACCAGCAGCGGGCGTTCTTCGTCGCCCAATCGTTCGCCGCGCAAATTCTCCAACTGAACTAAAGCCGCCTCGATTTCCATTTCGATTTCGGGCGACAAACTCTTTTCCCGCTCGTAACGGGCGCACGCTTCGGTCGAAACGGTAAATCCCGGCGGCACGGGCAAACCGGCGCTCGTCATTTCGGCAAGCCCCGCACCCTTGCCGCCGAGCAAATCCTTCATCGCGCCCGTGCCGTCCGCACGTCCCGCTCCGAATGAATAAACAAAGCTATTCGCCGTTTTTGCCAACCCGTCTTTTATAGTCATTTTTGTTAATTCCCTTGTAAAAAATCAAATTTTTTTCGGTAGGAGACGAAATTTGTTAATAATAAAAATTCCGTAAAATTCTTGTCGCCGTCCTGAATGTCCGCGAGTAAAATTTTATTACTTCAAAAAATGCCTGTCCCGATAATCGTTCCGGCAACAAGCGAGGTTGTGTCCGTCAAGGTCAGACCGCGAATAAGTTTTGCATTTTCATCTGCCGTTGTTTAATTCGTCGGGGCGGCGCGGTAAAAAGCGAAAATCCACAAAGTAAGAAGATTTCCATCAATTAAACGAGAGATATTTCTTCTCGTTTGACCGTTAGTTTTTCGATTAAATTCTCTTTAACTTCGAAACCGATTCCCGAAGCTGTCGGTGCGCGGATTTCCCCTTTTGGATTAACGATTACGGGCGGCTCGATAATGTCTTCTTCCCAGTATCTGGCGGAAGCCGAAACGTCGCCGGGCAATGTAAAACCGGAGAGCGTTGACATAGCGATATTATGAGCGCGACCGATGCCGGTTTCAAGCATTCCGCCGCACCAGACCGGAATGTTTTTACTTTCGGCATAACATTGAATCGCTTTGGCTTCGGAATGTCCGCCGACGCGACCAAGTTTGACGTTGATAATCCGGCAGGCATCGAGTTCGAGAGCGTGTCTGGCGTCGCGCAAAGTGGTGATTGATTCGTCGAGACAGATCGGAGTTTTCAGACGCTTTTGCAATTTCGCGTGGTCAACCAAATCTCCGGCGGCGAGCGGTTGCTCGATCATCAGCAGATTGCAGTCGTCGAGTTTTTGAAATAATTCGGCGTCTCTTTCAAGTTCGTAAGCCGAGTTTGCGTCAACCGAAAGCTGTATGTCGGGAAATTCGCGGCGAATCGTTTCAACGAATTCCAGGTCTTGTCCCGGTTTGATTTTGAGCTTGATTCTTTGATAACCGCTTTCTAGTTCGCGAGCGACTTTTTCGAGCAAAATTTCCGGCGATTTTTGCAGCCCGATTGAAACGCCGCAGTTTATTTTATCTCGCGTTCCGCCTAAATGCCGCCAGAGCGGGACGCCTCGTTTTTTCGCTTCCAAATCCCAGACGGCGGTTTCAACCGCGCTGATTGCCATTCGATTGCCTTGAATTGCTGCCAATTCCACACCTACTTCGGCGGCACTCGAAACGTCTGCCGCCGCCAGCATCGGGGCGATGAACTTGCAGATTATTGAATATACCGTGTCCACGGTTTCGTGATTGTAGAACGGATGATCCATCGCCGTGCATTCGCCGTAGCCGCTTGCTCCGTCGCCGTCAATGACGCGAATTATAAGAACGCGCCGCTTCGTGGTTGTGCCGAAACTCGTCTCAAAACGGGTTTTGAGCGGCATTTCGATTTCACGTAATTCAATTTTTTCTAATTTTAATTTCATTAGTTTATAATCCGTTGAACGATTCATATCAGCCCCTGCGTCGGCGGTCGAATATGCGCCGCTCTCTGCTAAAGCGTTGCGACTAAACCCGCGAGTAATGCGGCGCGCCGCGTGATGTCAGTGATTAAAATATGTTCGTGCGCGGCGTGCGAGCCGTCGCCTTCAATGCCGAGTCCGTCAAGCACCGGAACGCCCAGAGCCGCCGCGAAATTTCCGTCCGACGCGCCGCCGACAGCGCATTCTCCGAGTTCAAAATCGAGCCGCGCCGCGATTTCACGCGCTCGATGATAAAGTCCGATGACCTCAGTCGTGCGCTCAAGCGGCGGGCGATTGATGCCGCCTTTGACGTTAAGCCGCACGCGCTCGTCGAACGGTTGAAAATTAGACATAAAATCGTCGATGCGCTGCGCCTCAGCCATCGATCTGAATCGCGCGTCGAGTTCCAATTCGGCGTGCGCCGCGACGACGTTGCCGCCAGTTCCGCCGCGAAAAATGCCGACGTTAAAACTCGTGCCGCGAGTTTCCGCGTCAGCCGCGTCGTTCATTCGGTGAAAGCGTTCGGTCTGCCGGGCGAGTTCGAGAATCGCGCTCGCTCCGGCTTTCGGGTTCAGTCCGGCGTGCGACGCGATGCCTTCAGCCGTTATCGTCCACTGTCCAACGCCTTTGCGTTCCGTCTTGACGCTGCCGCCGGGCGCGGGCGGCTCAAGCACCAAAACCTGAGCGGCGCGGCTCGCTTCGTCTTCGACGAGAGGGCGACCGGTCGCGCTTCCGACTTCTTCGTCGCAGGTCAGAAGTAAAACGATCGGACGAGGCGGAGTTATTTGAAGAGCGTCCAGACAGCGCAGAACTTCGAGAGCGACGATGCACGATGCTTTCATATCGAAAACGCCGGGTCCGTAAAGACACTCGCCTTCGATGCGAACAGGCTGCGTGTTCAGCGTGCCGCGCGGATGAACCGTATCCGTATGACCGACGAGCAGCGTCGTTTTTTCTTCGGTTACCTTGCCGAATGCGCGAATGCGTAGATGTTCGCCGTAAACGGGATTTTCTATTCGCTCGATTGAATCAATCGCCGGAATATTTTGAGCGATTTTCTCCAATAAATTAACTGCGTCGCGGTTGCCTTCGATGTCGCCGGACGGCGATTCCGCTTCGACCAGTCGGCAAATCGAATCTATAATTTCGGATTTGCGTCCCGCGAAAATTTTTTGGATTGCCGCCAGCTTTGCGGAATCGAGTTGACTGGTCATAAGCTGTTTCCTGACATTTAGCGTAATGAATTAATCGCGTTTTTTCGCCGCCGGAAACGGCTTAATTTATTCGCGTGATTCGCCATCTCTGATTTTAATAATTCGAGTTAAAATTCAGAAGATGCGCGGCAAAGACAAACCAGAGAAAACCGAGACAGGCGAGCGCAAAAATCGTCGCTTGGATTTTATTCCAGATTCCAAACTGTCTGCCGAGCCAGACGCGAATCGCATTATAGAAAACAATCAACGAGCCGAGAGCGGCTAAAAATCCGATTACCTGAATAAACCAGATAAAAGGATTTCCTTTATCGCTCAACAACTCTAAATGCGACGTTGCATAAGTCAAAAAGCCGATTAGCGCAACAGGAAAAATTATACTTAGGGCAAAAACAACGCGCACAATTACGCGAAGCCACCAGTCGGTTGGCGACAGCTCAAGTTTTTTTCCGTAATGTTTCCTCACCCACCAGGCGACAAACCACAGGACGAGCGTGAGAAGCATTATTCCTAATGAAATTCCCAAAAACGGCAGCAGCACGCTTCCGTTTTCCCACAATCCGACTCGTCTCATTATCATAAACGGATACGGCAGAACGATCTGCATCCGACCGTCCTCGTCAGGCTTGAAAACTAGGGTATTTTGTCCGTCAATCTCACGAAAAGTCATCGGAGCGACTTCACGCCATTTTTTTGGATTGCCGTTCTGATTTAATAATTGCGAAACTTGGATTGTGCCGTCCTCGTTGGGAATAACTTTTGCCAGACCCAATAACGAAAGCGCCTTGAAGATAGTCGTTTCGCTCATTCGGCTGTTCATATAGTTTCCGGCAACCGCTTGAGCATCTTGTTTGGCGCTTTCCAGAGTCGGTTCATTCAAAGAATGAGAATAATAACGGTCAAGAAAAGCCTCCCAGATTGCCGTTCGTCCGCCGGTTTGGTGGCGTCCCGCGCTGTTGTAGGAAATAAAAAATCCGACGCCTTTTTCTTCAATCAAATGCAAGTCGCTGTGGAAAAAATTAGTATCTCCGCCGTGTCCGATGATGCGTAATCCGTGACTGTTTTCCTCATAAAAACCGTGTGCCATTGAATTTGCCGCCGGATCGAGCGTGAATAAATTGCTGTGCATCAGCTTCACCGTTTCCGGTTTCAAAATTTGTCCGTCGCCGAGCTGTCCGTTTTGAAGATGCGCTAGCATAAACTGCGCCATATCTTCGGCGGTCGAACTCAGACTTCCCGCCGGAAACGGAGTGACTAATTCAAACGGTTTTGCTTCCTCGGATGCCGATGCGTAACCGCTAGACATATACGGCACAAACTCGGGCGGAAGCGGTTGGGCGAAGGTGGAACGATTCATTTTCAAAGGCTTGAAAATATTTTCTTCGACGTATTGATTATATGGGCGACCTGAAACCCGCTCGACGATGTATCCGGCGAGCGCCGTTGCGTAATTAGAGTAAGCCGGAACGGTTCCCGGTGCATAAATTCTGGTCGGAACGTGCGTCTTTACATATTCGCCGAGATTTGGGCTTTCAGCTCCGTAAACGATTAAGTCTTTAATTTGTTCTTCAAAACCGGCGGTGTGCGTCATCACGTTTTTGAGCGTTATCGGTTTTCCGAAGGCATCGGGAATTTTGAAATCGAGATATTCATTAACGTCTCTATCGAGGTCGAGCTTTCCCTGTTCGACAAGCTGCATCACCGCCGTCCAGGTGAATAATTTGGAAATCGAACCGGGACGAAACATCGTTTCATTTGCCAGAACGAGTTTTTTATTCGCAACGTCCGCATAGCCGTAACCTTTACTGAATAAAATTTTACCGTCTTTGACGACGGCAACGGTCGCGCCCGCGATGTCGTCCTGGGCAAGCTGCTGCTGCAGAATTCCGTCTAAAAACGCTTCCGCGTCGGCGGCGGTCAATTCTTTACTGCCTGACGGAATGTTAGTTACCGTTGTCTGCGCGCCTGCATCGGTAAGCGGCGGCGTAACCAACGGATTTTGTCCGCTGGCTGATGACACGAGTAAAATGACGAACAATATCAAAGCCGTTAAGTTTCTCACAAATTTCGCTTCCTCTGCTTTTACGGGTTGATGCCCGCGCCGCATTTTGATTGCCGATTATCAGTTATTTATTTTATTTTTTTCGCCGGAATGTTGGCTCCGCCCTGGCTGAAAGTCATTCCGGTCGTTTGTCCCTGCGCGTCTTTTATAAACGTGATTTGCACTGGCGCGTCTTTCGAGAAAAAGACGGTTTCCGATTCGGCGGCAAGCGCGAATTTCGATTGACCGGCGAGTTGTGCGAAAAGCCGTCCGTTTTCGAGCGTGAAAATGAGAACGATTTTCGGCGCGGCAAGCTCATACTCGCCGACGTATTTTTCCAATAATTTCGGGTCAACCGCAATTTCCCGGCGCTCTTTCGGTATTTCATACTTCGCGCCGAAAACGATTGCCGACAAATCGTTGCTGATTCTTCCCGCGGGCGCGCCCTGCACGTTGCTCAAAACGATGACGGTAACTTTATCGTCGGGAAAGCGCGAAATGTCCGTCGCAAAACCGTAGATGCCGCCGCCGTGCGAAATTTCTCGCCGTTCAAATCTTTTGCCGATGCCCCAGCCGTAACCGTAACCGTTTTTAAAGGGCGTGAAAATTTCGTCGAGCGTTTTGCGCGAAACGAGTTTTTCCGTGTAAAGCGCCTGATCCCATAAAAGCAAATCTCCGGTCGTCGAATAGAGCGCGCCCGCCGCGCCGGGAACGGTCATATCCATATACGAGGCGTTGACGGTTTCGCCGCCCTGACGAGCGTATCCCGCCGCGCGGTTTTTGATTATCCGGGCGGAAACATCGTAGCCGGTCTGCTTCATTCCTAAGGGAGCGAAGATATTTTCCTGCAAAAAATCGGCGTAAGATTTGCCGGAAACTTTTTCGATAATCGCGCCGAGCAGAAAATAGCCGGAATTGCTGTAATTAAATTTTTCGCCGGGCGCAAATTCCAAAGGTTTGTCGCGCAGCAGCGTAACCATCCCGGCGTTAGTGATTGGCAGGACGGTGGTTTTGCCGAAATCGGGAAAATCCGTGTAGTTCGGCACTCCGCCGGTGTGCGTCAAAAGGTTTTTAATCGTGATTGGCTGCCACGCCGCCGGGCAGTTTTCCAAATATTTGCAAGCCGAATCATTAACATTTAATTTGCCGCGCTCTTGCAGCATCGCTACCGCCGTTCCCGTAAACTGCTTGGTTACCGAGCCGAGACGGAAAACCGTCTGCGGCGTGTTCGCCACGTTAAGTTCGACGTTCGCCAATCCGTAACCTTTATTGAAAATTGGTTTCCCGTCTCGCGCGACGAGAACCGAGCCGCTGAAGCCGTCAACTTTGACGGCGGCGTTCATATACTCGTCAATTTTCGCGGCGATTTGTTCCGTCGTTAAAGCAGAGCTTTGCGCCGCCGCGGACAAAACTAAAAGCAAGCACAATCCGAATAGGACGGCGAAGCGATTGAAAGCGTAAAATTTCTTGTTCATAAAATTATTGCAGATGGAATAAAATTTATTTTGAAACCACAGATTTGCACAGATAAACACAGATTTTTAAATCAGATTTTATCTGTGTCCATCTGTGTGCATCTGTAGTTTCATTTTCTTTATTACTTACCCGCCGTCGCCGCTTTTTTTTCCGGCGCACCTTTGAAATCGGCGAGTCCTTCGATGCTCATCGTTTCGACTTTGCCTTGCGAGTTCAGTTTAAAATTGACGAACGATTGACCTTCCACTTCGTCCTGCCATTTGACGCGGAAAGTGTCGTAGTGCCAATGCTCCAGCGTGCCGTTGTAATACGGTCCGAACGTCGCTTTGAGCGCGCCGTTTTCAAACCTGATTTTCGCGTCGCCATACATTTCGTCGGTGTAATCGCCCGCGTATTTTTCGAGCGCGAGCGATGGATTAGTATTTTTTACTCTTTCGGCTTCGCGTTTGTCGACGGCGGTTTTAGCTTGCGCTTCTGCCGTTTTAATTACCTTCAGCAAATCACCGCTCCAATCTTTTTCTTTGCCGGGCGCGAGATACATATCGAAAATGCGGTTCGCCAGCATCTGCGGCAGAATCGAGCCGTTCATATTGCCGAGAACGACGACTCCGATTTTCTCTTCGGGAATCATCGAAACCGCCGCGCGCATTCCGTCAATCGCGCCGCCGTGTTCGACCATTTTGCGCCCGCGATAATCCGAGAGAAACCAGCCCATTCCGTAATTCAAGAAATGCGCTTCGGAATAAATCGAAGTGTATAAACCTTCGAGCGGAATAATCGTGTGCGGAGCTTGCATCTCTTTAATGCTCGCCTGGCTGATTAATTGTTTGTCCTGAAATTTGCCGTTGTTAAGCTGTAATCTTAACCACTGCGCCATATCCGTTGCGTTTGAGTTAATCGAACCGGCGGGACCGATGTTGTCAATCAGGCGATACGGCACGGGCTTGATTTTGTCGCCGATTTTAACGTGCGGCGCGGCGAGGTCTTTCACGTCTTTAAGAGTTGTAATCGTCGTGTTAGTCGAATTCATTCCAAGCGGCACGAAAATCCGCTCGCGCAAAAAATCGTCCCAGCTTTTTCCCGTGACCTGCGGCACGATTTGTCCGGCAGCGAGAAACATTACGTTCTGATAACCGAACTTGGAACGAAAACTCGATGACGGTTTTAAATAACGAATGCGCCGCAAAACTTCGTCGCGGTCGTAGGCGGTCGCATACCAGAGCCGGTCGCCGCGCTCCAATCCGACGCGGTGGCTCAATAAATCGCTGACCGTCGCTTCGCGCGACGCATACGAATCGTAAAGCTGAAAATTGGGAAGATATTTGGTCGCCGGATCGTTCCATTTCACTTTGCCTTCGTCGGAAAGCATCGCAATCGCCGCAGCCGTAAAAGCCTTTGACGAAGAGCCGATGGCGAAAATCGTGTTCGTGGTTACGGAGTCGGATTTTCCGAGTTCGCGCACGCCGTAGCCTTTTATCAAAACGACTTTATCGTCTTTGACAATCGCAATCGCCACGCCCGGAACTTCCCAATCTTTAATAGCTTTATTCACATAATCGTCAAAGCCCTGCAAGGGCGCGTCCTGAGCGAAGACGAAATTCGCGCCGAGCAAAAGAATCAAAATCAAACCGACGGCGCGGAATTTTCTCGTTTCAAATTTCATAAATGTTTTCGTCAACATAATCTTTATGCCACCTGCCAAATTTGTTTTAAGACTCTGGCGAAATTGCCGCCGAGTATTCCTTGTATGTCACCGTCGCTGTATTTGCGGCTCATAAATCCAACTGCATAAAAACCGCATCAGCTTCAGGGTTGTAACGATATGCCGGTATTTCCTTAAAGCCTAAAGAAACATATAAACTTTGAGCTTTGCTCATTGAAGACGACAAAGTATCAAGAACCATTTGCTTATAACCGAATTTTTTAGCTTCATTGATAATTTCTTGAGCCAGCTTGCCGCCGATGTTTAAACTCCTGAAGTGCGGGCGAACATATAACCGTTTCATTTCGCACGTTTCCGCCTCGAATTGTCTAAGAGCAACGCAGCCAGCCGCTTGATTGTCATTCAACGCGAGCAACAAAGCGCCGTCCGGCGGAAGATAACCAGCCGGAAGATTAGCAAGTTCTGCATCGAAATTTTGAAAAGACAAATCTATTCCAATCAAATCGGCATATTCGCGGAAAAGTCGCCGCACTTCTTCGAGATAATTGCTGTTGCCGACGTGAATAATTTCAATCATACGATTTCAAGAGAAGCCGCCCAACTTTTCCGGTTAAGCAGATATAAACCCAATTGCTGATTGTCTTTATTCATTCGATAAAACTCTTTGACGATGTAGCCTTGCTCTAAAGCCTCGGTAAAAGCCTTTCGCGTCGCTTCCCGCCATTCGATAGCCGACTCGATATTTTGCTTTTGCAATTCATTTATATCTGCCGGAATCTCTATCGCAACTTGTTCATCAGTTAAGTTTTCAGCCAAATCAGCAACACATGGAGTATTATTTTCGCCTAATTTCACCAGCGTTCTGACATTTGCCAATTCAATTGCGCGAACTTTTTTTTCAATTCGTTCTTTGACTCGATTGCTGTCCAGATGCCAGGTTACCCAAAGACGGTCAGTGCCGCTGCGGTGCAAAAAACTTGTCGCCTCATCGCCGTAAAAATTTACAAAATAGCGATCCGCTGTCACGCCCAGTTTGCAGAAATTGAAATACGCATTCAGACTTTGCAGCGGGTCAAATGTCCACGTCATCTCGGTGATGCCTTGCGCTAAAACGCGCCCGCGCTGCGTCAATTTGAGTCGGTATCCGAGATTAAACCGACGATACGCAGGCTTAATGGCGAGCATATGCGAGTGATGAGTCGCCCGCCCGTGTTCACAACCGGGAAATCCGTAAGCAAAACCGGCTAAAGTTTCGCCGTCGAATGCGCCGAGCAAAACGCCGCCCGCCGCTTGCGCCGCAGCTAGCTGCGTCAGCGGTATGACATCAAGATCGGCAATTTTCCAAACTTCCTTTTGGAGTTCTTCAACCGCCCGCAATTCTTTTTGTCCGGCAATTTCGCGGATTTTAATATTTGATATTTCGGCTGCGGATGAGTCTGCATTCATAACTTCGCAAAAATACAAAGAACTACTTCATTTGGAAACCGGGACCGTAAATTATTCGTCCGGGTTTTGCGCCCGTATGTTTTCCGTTTTCGATAACGACTTGCCCATTGACCAAAACGTAATCAATTCCGGTCGGAGCAAGATGCGGTTTTTCATACGTCGCATTGTCTTGGATTTTGTCGTAATCGAAAATCGTCACGTCCGCCCAGTTGCCTTCTTTAATCGCTCCGCGGTTAGGAATCCGCATTCGGGTCGCCGCCCAAGAAGTCATTTTGCGAATCGCTTCGGGCAGCGTCAACACTTTTCGCTCGCGCACGTAAACGGCGATCAGGCGCGGAAAATTTCCGTTAGCACGCGGATGCCCGGGTCCGGTTTCGTTCGGGTCGAGTGCCGCGCTCGCGTCGCTGCCAAGACTCGTCCAGGGGAATTTGAGCGCGGTTTCAACGTCCTGTTCGCTCATCATATGGTAAATTGCCGACACTCTGCCGTCCGTACCTTGAGCAACCAAATCATACGCCGCGTCCGCCGGTTCTTTCTTCATTTCTGCGGCGATTTTCGTCAAACTTTTGCCTTCGTATTTGGCATTGTCTTTGTTCGCCGCGCTCGCCAAAACGATGTTGTCCCAGCCGCCCGCCGCTTCGACGATATTCCACCAGCCGGGCGAGCCGGTTTTGATTTCCTGTTTGAGACGGGCGCGAATTGTCGGGTCTTTGAGCCGTTCGAGCAGTTTTTCCCGTCCGCCCTCAAACGCCCACGACGGAATCACTGAATCGAGTCCGGTGCCGCCCGCCGTGTAAAGATAAATGTTCGCTGCGACATCAACGCCGCGTGTCCGTGCCTGTTCAATTTTTTCGCCTGCCTCGCGCATCAATCTGCCCCAGCCGGGCTGGTAAGCGGCTTTGAGATGATAGATTTCGACGGGTAATCCGCCCTTCTCGCCGATGGTGATTGCTTCTTCGATTGATTGAACCAATTCCTTGCCCTCACCGCGAATGTGGCTCGCGTAAACGCCGCCATAGTTTCCGGCGACTTTCGCCATTTCGATTAACTCTGCGGTTTTGGCGTAGCTCGACGGCGGATAAATCAGAGCCGTCGTCATCCCAATCGCGCCCGCCTTCATCGCGGTTTCCATAATCGCTTTCATTCGGGCGAGTTCTTCCGGCGAAGGCTCTCGCGCGTCGTTGCCGAGAACGGCGACGCGGGCTTGCGTTTCGTTGTAATAAGTCCCGAAATTCATACTGATGCCGCTTTTTTCAAGACCGGCGAAATACTCTGAGATTTTCTCTGCCGGGACGGGCGTTCCGCCTTCGCCGCCGATGCCGGTCGTTACGCCCATCCGCAACTTGGTTTCCGCCAAACCGTTTTTCGGCAGCACCGTGCCGGATGCATCGAGCATATCAATCCAGCCGGGCGAAACATATTTGCCGGTCGCGTCAATTTCGCGTTTGCCTTTTTCAACGATTTTGCCGATGCGGACAAAATGACCGTCTTTGATGGCGACATCCGCCCGAATCCAAGGGTTGCCCGCGCCGTCCAAAACGCGACCGTTGCGGATTACTACGTCGTAAACAGATTGGTCTGTTTGAGCGGCAATCGGCGTTGTCAGAACGCCGGTTAAAAGCAGAAAGATGAGCGTTGCGGCAAAGATGCGTCGAAGCGGTTTAATCATTTGTTTATCTCCTTTTTTGATGCCGAGATGACGGCGGTTTTTTCGGCGACGGAATATTTTTTCATTAAATCTATTGCGCGGTCAGCCAGCCTAAAAAGGTGCGGATGCGCGCGATTTCCGTTTGTCAGAATCGCAAAACCGAACTTGCGGTCTTGATTTCCGAGAAGGAACGCGGTGTAACCGGAAACGCTTCCGCTGTGGGCAAAATAGCGGTCGCCGTCTCTCACCTGCGTCCACCACGTTAGCCCGAAACCGGCGGTTTCATTGCCCCAAATTCCTTCGATTCCGCCTTTGAACTGGTCGTATTGGCGCGTCATCATTTGATTCAAAATTTCCTCGCTGATGATTCGCTTACCTTTGAAAACTCCGCCGTTGAGATTGGTAATCAGCCAGTTGGCTTGATTTTCTATCGTTCCGTAGACGACGCCCGCCGGAAAAACCGCGGCTCTGATTCTGACGGTCGGTTCTTGTTTTCCCGTGTCTTTATTGACAACGTAAGGCACGGACAAACGCTCGTCCATCTCCGGCGTCGGGTCAAAAGCCGTGCCGCTCATCTCAAGCGGTTTGAAAATGTTTTCCTGAACGTATTGACGGTATGGAACGCCGGAAAATTTTTCGACCAGATAGCCGATGAATGTAAAGGCGGCGTTCGAGTATTCCACTTTTGTCATCGGCGGATAAGCTACTTTGAGCGATGTCCGAACGTATTCGTCGAGAGCCGTCGGCGCGGCGTTGCTCCAGACGGGAACGGCTCCGAAATCGCCTTCCAAACCGGAAGTGTGTGTTAAAAGATGACGAAATGTGACGGGATTCTTCGGGTCGTCGCCTTGAATCCTAAAATCCAGATATTTGCCGACCGGCTCGTCCAGCTTGAATTTGCCTTTTTCCATTTGCTGAAGCAGGGCGACCGTGGACATTATTTTGAAGGTCGAACCAATCAGGTAAACCGTATTTAGGGTCGCGGGAGTTCGCGCCCAGAGATTCGATTCGCCGTAGGCGCCCGTCCAAATCACTTTATCGCCGGAAACCAGCGCGACGGTCGCCGAAGGAATCTTTCCCTCGACCATCGCCCGCCGAATTTCCGGTTCGAGTTCAGCCGCGAGTTTATTGACATCAATAGTTTGCCCGAAGGCGGCAACGGCGAAAACGATTAGAATTATCCAAACATTGATAATTAGAAATCCTAGTTTCAAACTTTGTCGTTTGATTTTATTCATCATTACTTTTTTATTTTCGCAAGAATTTCACCTTGTTATTTGCACACTGACAACCAGCCGCTGACGTGAATTCCCTGATAAACTTTTCGCGTCCCTGAAAAACCGGCTTCCTGTAGTAATTCCAATTCTCTTTGTTCGGTTACAATTGGTAAATTCATTGTGTTTTCAACAAATTTATCAATCATTTCAATCGGCATTCCGTTGTTGACGGAGTGACGCTTCCACGCCGCGAGATTTTCTTGGTATTCCGCTTCATCAGTTTCCCGCACGCCGTCAACCAAAAAGAACGGCGCATCTCGTTTTAAGCGTTTCTGAATTGCCCGCAACATAGATAATTTCGCTCCGTCATCCGGCACGAAGTGAAGCGTCAAAATACAAGTCGCCGCATCGAAATTTTCATCTTTCAAATCTTGAACGTCTGTTTTATGCAACTCGACTTTGTTCGGTAACTTCTCGGCGGCAAAACGCGAGCGGGCAAGGTTTAGCATTTCGTCAGACAAATCAACGCCGACAAACTCCCATTGAGGATTTGGAACCCCAAGCGATATAATTTCATCGCCCCAACCTGCGCCGACGACGAGAATCTTCGCGGCTGCATCGAGTTTGTTTTCAAAGAAGGCGCGAGCAATCAAAAACAGCGCATCCCGACCGGCAACACTTTGCTGTGATCGTAAAACGGCTTCCTTAACCTTGGTCAAATTTTCTCTCTCGGAATTATTGTGCGACATACTCAATAAAAAAATAAAAAACCTTGAAACAATTATTTCGCTGAATCTACAACGGGCAACGCAATATATGACGCATTTACGCCCGAACGGAAAATGCGCTGGGTCGCCTTTTGAAAATCCGTCTCTTTCGCCAGAAAAATATTCGGCACAAATTTTTGGGGATTGCGGTCAATCACCGGAAACCAGGTGCTTTGAACCTGAATCATAATCCGGTGTCCTTTCTTAAACGTATGGTCGTTTGCCGGAAATCCGATTTTGTACTTCTGCACGGAGTTTGCCGGAATCGGTTCGGGTTTTTCAAAGCTGTTGCGATAACGTCCGCGTAAGACATCGCCCGCGATCATCAGTTGATAGCCGCTCATATCCGGTTCGGGCTGGTATTTTTCGGGATAAACGTCAATCAATTTCACGATCCAATCGCTGTCTGTGCCTGATGTTGACGCGAAAATATTTGAGATAATCTTTCCCGAAACCGTGATGTCATCGGTCAACGGTTCGGTGGCGTAAGTAAGCACGTCGGGGCGATGATCGACAAAGCGCTGGTCTTCCGTCTGCCAAAGTCGCCACGGATTGCCCATTCCCGGCTCAATCGGACGCGGGCGATACGGAACGGGCTTCGCCGGATCGGAAACGTATTCATCAAACGCAGGTTTGTCTGCCGACGGAGCATCGAACGAAAGTTTTCCGTCTGCCTGTAAATAAAGATTTTTTACAACCGCTTCTTTCGGAGTCCAGGAGTCGTGTCTGACCCATTGATTGTCGCCCGTTCTAAACGTCAAAGCCTCCGGCAGATTCGGATTTTTCTCGTCTTTTAAGTAATAAGCGAAAAACGGCTCGCGGATGTTTTTGCGAAAATAATCCGCCGTCGGGCTGCCGAAATTTATGCGTCCTAATTTATCTCCGTCGCCGCGCGCCCATCCGCCGTGATTCCACGGTCCGACGACGAGGAAGTTTTTGTTTTCGGTGTCGTGCTTTTCAAGCAGTTCGTAGATTTTGATCGGTCCGTAAAAGTCTTCCTGATCCCACCAACCGGCAACATTTAAGGTCGGCACGGTGACGCGATTAAGATATGGAGCAAACGCTTGTCTTTGCCAAAAAGCATCGTAGTCGGGATGATTTTCAAAATCATTCCACGTCGGATATTTATCTTTCAAATATTTTGGATCGACATTCGACAATGCGCCGAGTTTCAAATACCACTCGTAAGCGTCGCGTTTGTCGACGATTGCCGCGGGGTTAGCGACCTCTTTCGAGGTTTCCATCATATAGGTATATTCAAATCCGTAGCTCAAACGGAAAGCTCCGTTATGATGAAAATCGTCGCCGAGCCACATATCCGCCGGTGATGCCTGCGGAACAACCGCTTTCAGCGCCGGATGCGGGTCGAGCATTCCCATGACGGTCAGCCACCCGCCGTAGCTCGTGCCGGACATTCCGACTCGTCCGTTGTTGTTCGGCACGTTTTTCAAAAGCCATTCGATTGTGTCGTAGGTATCGGTGCTTTCGTCAATCGCGTTTTTATCCTTCCGGTCACGCGGCTGGCGAAGCATCACGAAGCTGCCTTCGGACTTAAACCTTCCGCGAATGTCCTGCTGGACGATGATGTAACCTTTTGTTGAAAGTTCGGGAAGCGCGGCGGCAATCTGCTCCGAACTCGGATTACCGATGCCGTATGGCGTTCGTATCAGAATTATCGGAAATTTTTCATCGGTTTTGGTCGGCGAAAATACCTGCGTATTAAGTTTCACGCCGTCGCGCATCGCAATCATTGATTCGGCGCGTGTAAAGAGCGGCGCGGTTTGTGAATAGACCGACGAAATCGCCGCCAAAAGGAAACTGATGACAAACAACATCAGGAATATTTGCCGCAGTCTCGATGTCAATCTTAACTGGTGATTCTTAGAAATAATCATCGTTTATTCTCCTTCGGTTTTGTTACGCGGTCTATCGAAGGCGGACGCGGAAGGCGCTTGACCGGATTTTTTTCGAGCAGTTTCATCGCTTCCGCAACGGCTCGTTCGAGCTGTGAATCGTGTCCCTTCATAACCTCGGACGGCGTATTTTCTACTTCTATATCGGGAGCGACGCCGATGTTTTCAACGTCATATTTTCCTTCCAAATTGAAAAATGCCAGACTCGGAGCGGTTATTCCTCCGCCGTCAATCGTCGGCGGAACGCCGAGCGTTCCGACTAACCCGCCCCACGTTCTGGTTCCGATGAGCGGTCCGAGTTTTCTCAGTTTGAAATAATACGGGAGAGCGTCGCCGCCCGAACCTGCCGATTCGTTGATAATCATTACCTTTGGTCCGTAGACACCGGCAATCGGCGAGAAGAACGAATTTCCGTCGCGGACGGTAAAAAATCCCATCGGTTTTTTGTCGAGTTCATTGACGACAAAATCGGCGATTTGTCCGCCCTGATTGTAGCGCTCGTCGACAACCGTTCCTTCTTTATCCTGCTGCGCGTAATAGTAGCGGACAAACGAAGTATAGCCGGGATTGCCGGTGTTCGGAAGCCAGACGTATGCCAGACGACCGCCGGAAAGTTTATCAACTAAGCGGCGATTATCTTCGACCCAAGCCCGCGTCCGAAGCCCGCTTTCGCTCGCCACCGGAACGACTGTTACGAGCCTCGAACCTTCGAGCGCAGGCTTGTTATTTATTCTCAAAACTGTCTGACGGTTGGCGGTGTTTTCAAAAACGCTGTAAAAATTGGTTATCGAATCGAGCCGTTTGCCGTTCACTTCGAGAATATAATCGCCTTCCGCGACCTTTATTCCGGGAGCGTTGAGCGGCGCTCTTAATTCGGGATTCCAATTTTCGCCGTTGTAAATGCGTTTTATTCGGTAATGATTGTTCTCGATTTCAATGTCCGCGCCTAACATTCCGACCGACACCGGGTCTTCACCCGGAACGTCGCCCTGTCCCGTCAGATACGAGTGTCCGACGGTCAATTCGCCGCCCACCTGAGCTATTAAATAACCCAAATCAGCCCGATGATTGACGTGTTGGAGAAGCGGAAGATATTTTTTGTAAATCGCATCCCAATCCGCGCCCTGCATTTTCGGGTCGTAAAAGAAATCCCGCTGGATGCGCCAGGTTTCACGAAAAATATTCGCCCATTCTTCTCGCGGGTCAACCTGCATTTGAAGCTGTGCGACGTTGAGCGCGCCGTCTCCGACTTTTGCGGGAGCGTCCGTGCCGACAATTCCCCAACGTCCGCCTCTCGCTCCGTATAAAAGTTTTTTCCGGTCAGCCGAAATCGAAAATTGCTCGATTCCTTCCATAAAAGGAACAGCCGCGTCCGCTTTGATTTGATATTTTTGCAGACGCAAAGTGCCGGTTCCGGCGATTGGCTCGGTGTAAAAAAATGTTCCAGCCGGACCGGATTTCAGATTTCCGTAATCGGCGGGCGGGACTTTTACCGAAACGATTCTTAGTTTGATTTTGTCAAAGTCAATGCGGACTGAATCGTTTCCCGCTTTCGGCTTTATCGTTTCGTCCGTCGGCATCGGTTTCGGAGTTTCGCCAGCCGCGGGCGCGGGAACGGGGAGCGGTTCGTCGCCCGTTTCCGGCAGAAAAGGCGAAGGCTCGTCCGAGCTTAAAACCGCCAAATAAATAGACCTGCGCGTCGGGTGGTCTATCGAACTCATATCGAGCCAGCCGGTTTGCGGTCCGAAATCCGTGCTTGCCAGAAAATAGAGGTATTTACCGCCCGCATCGAAAGTAGGCGAGATGGAATCCGCCAGACCGTCCGTTATTTGATAGGCTTTTTTCTCCGCGACCGAATAAATAAATATCGCCTGCAAACGACTTTTCAAATTTTTTGAATAAGTTATCCATTTTGAATCGGGCGACCAGGACGCATCGAGACTGCGAATCGGGTCGGGATAATCGTCCGTGTCTATTTTTAACGAAGCGCCGCTCTTAACGTCAATTGTCCAGATATTACTATGATTATCTTCGAGCAGTATTCGCTCTCCGTTTGGCGACCAGACGGGATTTGAATAAAAGGCGGCGGACGGCAAAGGAATCGCACGCGGCGCGGTTAATCCCAACGGATCGCCCAGCATCAGTTGATATTCGCCGCTCGCGTCGGAAAGCCAAATTATCTGATTGCCGTCGGGCGACCACGCCGGATCGCGGTCGTGCGCGCCCGAACTCGCCGTCAGATTTCTGTAATCGCCTTTCGCCGAGGGAACCGTAAAAATTTCGCCGCGCGCTTCAAATGCCGCGCGAACTCCGCCCGGCGAAAGTTTGGCGTTTCTAATCAATCCGTCCGCTTTTTTAAACTGCGTCCGCGCCCAGGGCAAATCGCCGGTAACTTCGATATTTAGCTGTTTAGATTTTCCGGTTTTTGTATCAAGCAGATGAATGTAGCCCGCTTGCTCATAGACGACGGCATCCGAACCCGCCGATGCCGTCATAATATCGAAGTCTTCGTGGTTGGTGAGTTTCGCCAGTTTTTTCGTATCCGTTTGATAAGCGAAAAGATTCGCGGTGAAATCACGGTCTGAGATAAAGTAAATCGTATTTCCGACCCACATCGGATATGAATCGTTGCTGTCTGTCCACGGCAGCTTTTCGACGGAATTATCCGCGAAATTAAAGACCGAAATCGGATGCGTCCGCCCGCCTCTGTAATGCCGCCAATAACTTGTCTCATACCACATTGGGAAAAGCGGCAGCGGGAATTCTTCAAAAGCCAATCTGCCGCCGTCGGGAGAATATGAACCGTCAGACGCTCGCGGCAGCGGCAGCGGCTCCGGTTGTCCGCCTTCCGCGCCGATCTTCCACAACCGAAAATATCCTTCGAGCGGCGCACTCGTCCGAACGGCAGTGAAAATCACATTGCGTCCGTCCAGTGTCCATCCCTTAACGCGATCAGGCGCGGGATGAAACGTCAGCCGCCGCGGATTTCCGCCCGCCGTCGGCATCACGTAAACATCGATATTTCCGGCGACTGTGGCAGTAAAAGCGATCTGCGAACCGTCGGGCGAAAAATACGGATCAATCTCAACGCCCGGCGTCGAAGTAAGCCGCCGCGCCGTTCCGCCGTTTCGAGATGCCGCCCAAAGGTCGCCCGCATACTCAAATGCCACGAGGTCGCGGCTGATCGCCGGATGACGAAGCATCCGCGTTCCCTGCGCCGCCGCGATGCAAACTAAAGATACCGATATAGCTAACGCAAGAAATAATCGTCGCATAATTTTCAATAAGTAGTCGGACAAAATTAAACAAAGGTGTGAAACCAGAGATAAACACAGATAGATTCAGATTTAATCCGTGTCCATCTGTGAATACGCGAAGCAGGACGGTTTCATTTTCTTTTAATTACTTAATTAAATTTGAATTGATGTATGTTGCCGAAGCCCGGACGATTTCATCAGGGCTTTGGCTTTTAAGAAGCAGCCGCACGAAGTCACGAATCAAAACTCGATTCTGAATCCGAATTGACCTTCGCGTCCGGGCAGCACCTGTCTTGTCTCGCCGAAAGGCTCGAGCGGAACATCCAGCCGCTGCCCGACCGCCGCCGGATTCTTTCGGTTAAAGACATTGAAGAACTCGAACAAGACTTGCAGCCTGACGCGCTCGGTGATGCTGAACCGCTTGGCGACGCGCATATCGAGATTGACGAACGGCGGCGCGTTAAAGGCGTTGCGTCCGGCATTCACATCAATGCCGTTGCTAAACGCATCACCGTCCGGGTCAACCAATACTCCGGCGCCGGTCGAACGGCTGAAATTAAACCCGCTCTGCGCCCGAAAGATGCCGCTGAATTGAATTTGATACGGCAGCACGACCAGTCCGTTAATCTGGAAAATATGTTTCACAGCCAAATCAGACGGTCCTTTGTCGCGGTCAGGACCGTTCAGAAATGTTCCGGCTTGCGCGACGAACGTGCCGTTGGCGCGCGTGAACGAGCCGTTGGCGTTTGATCTGCCCGTCGAGGCTTCGGTTACTTCCGGCACGACGCCGATAAAGCTGTCCGAAGGCGTCGCATCAACTCCGAGCGAATTATCGGTGGCTTTGGCGCGGGTGTAATTCGCGCCGATTTGGTAACGGCGGCTGAAGCGTTTGTTAAAGTTGACAATCAGCGCGTCGTATTTGCCTTCGTAGAAAGGTCCGAAAGTCCGAATCGCTCCCGTCGTGAACGGCGCTGAAAACCGGCGACCGAGAACACGCGCCTCGAACGGGAGATTGCTGGTTCGGACGCCGAGAATGTTGCGAATGTCGCGGTGAAAATAGTCCACCTCGACGACCATATCTTTTGTCAGTTCGCGCTGCACACCGACGTTAAAACCGAACGTGTGCGGAATGCCGAAGCTGTCGTCAATGGCTGTCGGGCGAAGCTGCGGCGGAACAATGACATTGGTCAAAAAGCCCGTCGGACCGAAGGTGAAATAGCCCGTCGGCTGTCCGATGGCGGCACTCGCCTGATCCGCATACTGCTGCGCCGTCAGTCCCGTCAACGATTGCACGTTACCCGCGGTAACAACCGTGTTAGCCGGAATCGGCGACCGACCGGGGGCAACCACGCGATTGAGCCTGTCCGCACCGATTAGCGGAGCTGTCGCCGATAACGGACATCTTGTTCCGGCGGCGGCGATTTGAGCATCGGTCAAGTTGCCGAGCAAACTGTTGGAAAAGCATCCACCGGGGAGACCGGCTATTAAAGCGATGCTGGAAATAAAAGACGGCGAGCCGTAAAGCAGACGCGGAAATATTAAATATTGAACGAGTCGCTGATCCGTGCCGCCGAATCCGGGAACGTTGCGCGCCAGTCCCAGACGGAACTGATCGTAATAAGTGCCGAAGTTCGCGCGCACGACGGTTTTCGGCGTAGCCGCCCAGACGATGCCCAAACGCGGCGCGAAGTTTTTCTTGGTTTTGAATTCCGAGTCGTAATCCCAGCGCAGTCCGGCGTTAATGGTCAGGTTATTCGCTATTTTCCAATCGTCCTGGGCGAACAAACCGGTGTAATTATTTCGCAGATGAATTTCGTCAGCCGCCGGAGTTAGTCCTCCGACATCGGCGAGCAGAATAACACCGCTGGTGCTGGCTCCGAGCGTCGCAAAGTCATTAGTCGTCGTATAAAGTTGATTTTGCTGAAGCCGCGGGTCAACGCCGTCAACCTTCGTCCGCAGAAAATTCAATCCGAATTTCAAATCGTGGTCGCCGAAGCGTTTGTTCACGATGGCGTTAAGCAAAGTGTATTTCTGATCGAGATTGGAAGCCGTCCGTGCATTGCCGAATGAAACTCTTGGCAAGTCGCCGAAAATAAGGCAGGTGGCGAGCGTGCAGCTCGGACTAAACGGGACGAAGAGCGTCGCTCCGCTCAACACCGATTGTGACGGCAGAGTGTCGGTTTTTTCGCCGCGAAACGCTCCGCGCAAAGTTAAGATATACGGATTACCCTGATCGCCGAGCAAAACCGTGTCACCGGCTGCCAGCAACAGTCGGCGCGCGCCGGAGTCGTTGCGCGCCGAAGGCAAGCTCGCCGACGCCGAGAGCGGCAGAAAGTTTTTGACTCTGCCGTTAGTGTAATTCACTTCCTGAGTCAATTGATGCCGACCGAGCTGTTCGTTAAGTTTAAAAAAGTTTCTGGTCTCGAACGTGCGCGACGGAACGTCGAATGGATTTTCTTGAGTGCGCAGCAGCCCGTTGACCAGCGCGTTGCCCGTATTCGGGAAGGTAAAATCCAGACGACGGCGCTCCGTTATACGCTCGGACGAGCCGAAGAAGAAAACTTTGTCTTTAATAATCGGACCGCCGAGCGCCAGACTGTAATCGAATCGACGCAGCGGCAGCGCGTCCGTCTGCGTTGTATTTAAAGAGTTTGACGAATTGAGCTTGTTGTCGCGGAAAAAGAGCGAGCCGACGCCGTGAAAACCGTTGCCGCCGCTCTTGGTGATGACGTTGACAATCGCGCCCGATGCCTGCCCGAACTCGGCTTTGTAGCCGGTCGTCAGCACCTGAAACTCGGCAATCGTTTCCTGGTTAAACTGCGCGGCAGGTCCGCCGTTGACCGTATCTTTGTTCTGATGTCCGTCAATAAAAAAATTGTTATTGCCGCTGCGTTCGCCCAAAACCGGCGTTGCGTTGTCGCTGTTCGGGTCGGCTTGCCGATTGACGGCGACACCCGGAACGAGCTGCAATAAATCCAAGTAATTACGTCCGTTGACCGGCAGTTCGACGATTTGTCGCGGCGTGACGGTCAAGCCGGTGGCAGGTGAATTCGGTTCCAGCAGGGGAAGCTCGCTCGTGACGGTAACTTCCGTGCTGCCGCTGCCGACTTGCAGTTGAACGTCAAAAGTCGCCGTGCGATTGAGCGTCAACTCGATATTCGAGGTGCCGGTTGCAAAGCCCGACTGCGAAATCGTGACGGTGTATGTTCCCGCAGGCAGCGCCGCGAGACGATAGAGACCTTCTCCATCAGTCGTCACGCTGCGCTCGACGGCAAGCGTCGTTCCGCTCGCCTTGACCGTCGCGCCGGCAATCACCGCGCCGTTCGCGTCCGTCACCGTTCCTTCGATAGTGGACGTGGTAGTCTGCGCGGCTGCGCTCGAAACAAAGCCGATGAACGTAAATAACGCGCACGAGCTAATAAAATATTTGATTTTTCGCATTGTTTTCATTGACCTCTTAAAACTTAAAAATTAGAAATCCAAATTGCCGTGTTTCCGAAACCCCTGCTTGTTCTCTATTTTCAAAAACTGTCCTTGTCGTTAAAACATCCGGTTAAACTATTAAAAGGTTGAACAAATCCCGGCTTAATCGTTCAACCTTTAATAATTTTTCCGTTGGAATCTTCAATTCCCCGATACCAGCGCGCTCCGTCGCTGTCTTCTTTATCGCTTTGCGCCAGCAGTTCGAGCGAGCGTTTCGGCTGACTGTGGGCGCAGGCGAGAAGGATGGCGTTTATCGCCGCGACCGGAGCGACGTAGGAGTCGAGAAAGGACGAGCGGGCGACTGAAGCGATGACGTATTGATCGCAAAAACGCGCAATCGGCGTTTTGTCGCCGTCGGTGATGCCGAAAGTCGGCACATTCTGTCGTTTGGCGCGCTGCACCGCTTCGACCGTTTCGCGCAAGCCTTGCCCGAAGCTGATGGCGATGAGCAAGTCTCTGCCGGTCATAATCTTGACTTTATTCTGCACAACGCCGGTGCTGCCGGTCGGGGCGTCGGCATCGCAGCCCAGGGTCACTAAACCGTAAGCGAGCGACATTGCCAAAGACGCGGCGAAATCTATCCCGATGACGACAATGCGCCGCGTGCGATGAATTTGCTTTGCCATCTCGACGACTTTATTGACATTGAAACCGGCTTTGAGTGCGTTCAGGTTTTCGAGGTCTTGATTAAGACTTTGATTTACGTAATCGGCGACTCTCCGATTCTTTTGCGTCGCCTCCTTCATCGCCGCGTAGGGTGTAATTTGCGTAACGAAGTGATCGCGTAAATCGTGAGCGAAATCGGCGTATTTTTGATAGCCCATCGCCTGCACGCTGCGGACGACGGTCGCCGAATCAACTTTGTAACGCCGCGCCATTTCGCGCGACGAAAGAAAATACGTTTCGTGCGGCTCGTCTAAAATTTGCCGCAGCAGCCGCTGCCGGCTCAGGCTCAGATTGGTTCGCGCTTCGCTAAAACGCTCTTCGAGAGATGTTTGCGCCGTCGCCTGCACCGGCGGCGCATCGCCGTCGCTTGACGAATCGCCGTCGTTTTTAACCGCATCAACCGCTGCCGCACCGTTTGTTTTCTGAATCCGATTTTTTCTTGAGCGAGTGTTTTTTTCCATATTTAATGCCTCCTTTCGCCGACCTGTTTGGGGCGAATCTGTTTTTTGCACACAGAGATTAGCATACGCTTGCGGCGTTGAAGCATAAATGGCGTCGGATGCTTTTTCGGTCATAAAACTTTTTGTTTTCCGGCGAAAAGCTGCGATTGCGAGTTTCTGCCGCGTTTTTTGAGCGGCGGAAACAGCGCGTTTAAATTTTGATGAAACGAAAATTTCTGCAACGATTGCTGCATTATTGTTTTTGGTAACGCGGATGTTACACCTATTGCTGCGGCAATGTCAACACAAAATTGCAGCGATTTACATCATTTGATGTTTTTCTTTGACACTATGCAACAATTGATGTAAAACCAACCTGATTACGCGAGATTAAAAAAAGCAAAATAAGTATTTAAAACGGAGTGTCAGCGATATGCGATTAACATTAAAAATGCCTGAAAAAATCATCCTCAGTTTAGCGGCGACGCTGATTTTGGGTTCGGCTTTTTCTTATTTTATGCCCGTGAGCCGCGCTCGAATTGTTAATCAAGGAGTGGCGAATAACCGCGCTTCACAGCAAAAATATCAAGCGACGACGGCGATGCTCGATGCCTTTATTCGCCGCGAAATGGCGGATAAACAATTGCCCGGCATCTCCGTCGCGCTCGTTGACGGTTCAAGCATCGTTTGGCAGCAAGGCTACGGTTTTTCCGATCCGAAGACGAAAACTCCAATCACCGCCGACACGGTTTTTCGCGTCGGTTCGGTTTCCAAACTTTTCACCGACATCGCCGTGATGCAGCAAGTCGAACAAGGAAAATTGGATTTGGACGCGCCCGTGACGAAATATTTACCGGATTTTAGACCACGTGATTCTTTCAACAAACCCGTTACTTTGCGCGAATTGATGTCGCATCGCGCCGGACTCGTGCGCGAGCCGCCGACGGGAAATTATTTCGACTCAACCGCGCCGACGCTTGCCGCAACCGTCAGAAGCCTCAATCAAACCACGCTCGTTTACGCGCCGGAAATGCGGACGAAATACTCGAATGCCGGAATTGCGACGGTCGGTTACGTTTTGGAAAAAACGCAAAAACAACCGTTCGCCGATTATCTCAAACGCGCCCTGCTCGCGCCCGCCGGAATGACACACAGCAGTTTCAAACCGACACCTGAAATCGAGAAAAATCTGGCGCGGGCGCAGATGTGGACGGTTTTCGGAAAAACTTTTGAAGCGCCCCGTTTTGAACTCGGCATCGCGCCCGCCGGAAGTATGTATACGACAATTGGCGATTTAGCCGGTTTTGCGAGCGCTTTATTCGCCGCCGACAATAATTCGCCCGGCGCGATTGTGAAAAAAGCCACGCTCGAACAAATGTGGACGCCGCAGTTTGCCGCTTCGGGTCAAAAAAGCGGATTCGGTTTAGGTTTTGCTCTTTCCGATTTGGACGGGCATCGCAAAGTCGGACACGGCGGCGCGATTTACGGTTTTTCCACGCAATTCAGTCTTTTGCCCGACGACAAACTCGGCGTAATCGTCGTCGCCACCGAAGATTTCTCCAACGGCGTCACCTTGCGTATCGCCGATGCTGCCTTAAAAGCGATGCTCGCCGAACGGGAAAACAAGCCGATTCCGCAGCCCGAAATCACTTTGCCGATTGACTCCGGCGCGGCGAAAAAATTCGCCGGACGATACGCAAATGGCGAAAAAGCCTTCGATTTAATCGAACGCGCCGACGGTAATCTTTTTATAATAAATACAGACGGCGGATTTGAAGCGCGTCTGCGCGCGCTCGGCGACGGATTTGTGATTGACGACAAATTTGCTTTCGGCACGCGCGTCGCGCCGAGTGCCGACGGCAACAGCATCACCGTCGGCGGCGAAAGTTTCAAGCGCGTCTCCGTCGGCAAACCCGCCGCGGCGCCCGAAAAATGGAATGGACTAATCGGCGAATACGGTCCCGATTACGACACGCTTTACATTTTTGAACGCGACGGCAGATTGTGGGCTTTAATCGAGCAATTCGAGTTCGACCCGCTCGAACAAGTTTCCGAGAATGTTTTCAATTTTCCGAAGCGCGGTTTTTACGACGGCGAGCAGCTTGTTTTCAAGCGCGACGCGAACGGGCGAGCAACACAGGTTGTCGCTGCGGGCGTAAACTTTAAACGCCGTCAAGTCGGACCGGAAGAAGGCGCGCAGCAGTTGCTCATCAAGCCGCTTCGTCCCGTCGGCGAGCTAATCAAAGAATCGCTCGCCGCCGCGCCGCCAAAGGAAACCGGCGATTTTTTGAAAACCGATTTAGTTGAAATAATCAAATTCGACCCGACTATCAAGCTCGACATTCGCTACGCGACGACCAATAATTTTGCCGGCACCGTATTTTATTCGCAGCCGCGCGCCTTTGCGCAGCGACCGGCTGCCGAAGCCGTCGCCCGCGTCAGTCGAAAGCTGCGCGGGCAAGGTTACGGACTGCTCATTCACGACGCATATCGCCCGTGGTATGTCACCAAAGTTTTCTGGGACGCGATGCCCGACGCTAAAAAGATTTTCGTCGCCGACCCGTCGCAAGGCTCGCGCCACAATCGCGGCGCGGCAATAGATTTATCGCTTTACGATTTAAAGACCGGCAAACCCGTCGAGATGGTCGGAACTTACGACGAAACGAGCGACCGCTCCGCTGCGGATTATCCCGGCGGCACTTCTTTGCAGCGTTGGCACCGGGAACTTCTGCGCGACGCGATGGAGTCCGAAGGCTTTGCCGTCTTTGAATTTGAATGGTGGCATTTCGATTTTCAGGATTGGCGCAAATATCGAATCGGAAACGCGCGTTTTGAAGATATTGCTCAAAAATAAGCCGGATAAAATTTATGTTGTTGTGTCGTCTGTCCGGCATTCGGCGCGGCGGTTTCCGGCAGTGAAATCTTTTTCCTCGACGCTTTTCAACTGATGTAACCGCCCGCTTTCAAAGCATCGGTCAATTCCGCGTCGCTCGGTTCGATTAAAACTTTTGCGCCGACTTGAATCGTCGGCTTGCGCTCCTTGCCGCCCGCATTCTGCTCGCGCACCCAGGATGCGCCCGTTTCGTCATTATCAATGTCGGTGTAATCGTAATCGACTTTCAATTTGTCCAACAAAGCGCGCGCTCCCTTCGTCATTCCGCACCAATCCGCGCCGTAAACTTTTATTTTTTCCATAAACCTCTCCGATTTTTTCGCATCAAAAAATTGTAACACAGCCGACTAAATTCCCTTTCGTCTTTTCCTCTACAATTTTGAGAAACTCGAAAGGCTCGATAACTTTTAGCCGTCTGAATTTTTGGCGAAATTTGTTTTAGGTAAATGAGCGAATTTCGCTTATATTGGAAAGAAAAGACACCGTCGCTGAATCTTAATTTCAAAGAATTAGGTTCTTTTGTTAGGTAATCCTTATCCTTAAATTAAGAATTTATGAATTTAAGCTGCACAACTTGATTTACAATGGCAAAACCTCACTAAAATTCCATCGATATGCAAAATCACTGCGACCAAAATTACATTTCCAAGTATTTATAAAGACGCTCTTCAAGAAATATCTTTAAATCGTCAACACTTTTTACCGTCTCATTATAAACCACTTCCCCTTCTTGCTGAATAGAAACCCGCGGCGAATTTTATACTACCAGGACGGATACTTGGAAATGCTTCCCTTTGACTTGACCATTAAACTCAAGATGCGCCGTGTCTGAGTCGCTCAAAACAAAACGATTCATTTTCATGATATGAATAATCTCGGACCGTTCATATACAGTAATCACAAACGGTAAGTTTTAACACAAGCTAAACTTTCATTCACTTGGTTCTAAATTTGTATAAAAACGTAAGTTTTTTGTTCCCTGCTCTAATTAGCCGTATGAATTTGAAGGGTATTCGTCGACTCGGCATCGTCGCTCTGTTTTTCGACAACGAGTTAATGAAGAGTTCGTTCTCAAAGGCGGCAACGCGTTGCCTGTCATTTACAATACCGGCACGCGCAACTCAGCTGACCTTGATTTATCTATCGCCGATGACTTCACCAATCTCGAAGATACGCAGAGACGAGTTTTCAAGAGTCTTAAAGACTGCCTCATAGCTTCCGGCTGCGGCGGTTTTGTTGAGACATCTGCTCTGCCGATTCATTCTTCTTCAAATCGACTGAGATAGATTTTGCCTGCTCCGGCAACTAAACCGAGTGCCAGATTATCGAGCCAGGTGATTCTGCCCAACACGTTCTTCGTAAAACTCGCATCTTCAGCAAAGAAAACCATCGAATCAAATTCCAAATCTGCTGTCAGGAGCGTTACGCGAAAGCCGTAAGCGTAAAAACCTCCGGTCGCCGTTCCGAAGCGCTGACGCATTCCGCTTTCAACGTCCAACCCCAACTGTTCGCCGAAACGCCGCTCAAAAATCGAATAAGCCGCGCCGGTGTCGATGCGGGCGTCAATTCTGACGCTCACGTCCGAATACCTGATTTCAGCTTCCAAAGCGATGCCGTCGCCCGTGTCGTCAAAAGAAATTAGTTTCTCAAAATCGAGCTGATACGCCATAATTTGTATTTTACAGTCCCGCCGAAAGAATCGTCTCTTCGGCGTAAACTTTTACAATGAAGACGTCCGAAGAATCTTGTCCCTGCAGCTGTCGGCGAATTTCCTTTATCGTGTCGGCGTGAGCGATCAAGGCGTCCGCTTCAAGAGCGACATATTGTCCGGCGTATTGGTCCCGATTGGCTTTCAACCATTCCAACTGTCGAACTTTGACGTCTTTTTCGGCACCGGCATTTTTGAGCGGGCGAACTTCGCTTTTCTTCGCCGATTTTTCATCGAGCAAAGTAATAATCGCCCGGCTTTTTCGACTGATTCGGAGCGGCTCAAGAAAAGTAACTTTACCGTTCACATCAATTTCGGCTTCGATTGTCGTCAACATACACAAACTCTCCTCTTCGGGAAAACAATTTTACACTAATTTTACACTGATTCGTTTGAAGTCAGGCGCTTTTCAAATTTCGCTCGATTCCCCTTTCGAGTTTCGCGCCCTATTTTAAACTTGCCGAAAATTTCTTGGGAAGCACTCATTTTTCGGTGAAAACTTCGCAGCCTCCTTCTATGCTTTCCGCATCGTTATTTCGCTGCGTCCGAAAGTTCGACGTATGGTTTAAGTCCGCGATTCTTAAAAACTCTGTCGAGTCCTTCGACCAAATAGTCGTGCATTTTCTTTCGCTCTTCAAAGGCGAGCTGCCGCAACTGTTCGTGAACCGCCGGCGGCAGGTAAACCGTCTGTTTGACGATTTCGCTTTTCGACTTAACTATAGCAGCAGTAACCTGGCGCGCATCCGTTTGTCTGACCGGCGGCTTCGTTTTGGATTTTTCGATTATTCCCGAAGTTGTTTCCGAAACTGTTTCCGTTTCTTGTTCAAGCGCGCCGGTCGGCACTTCCTCTATTGCTGTTTTCGCTCCCGAAAAAAGCGAATCAAGCGATGTTCTTTTCTTTGCCATAATTAATTTTTCCTATCTTTTTTTGCATCCAGTTCCAAAGTTCTTGAATTTCCTCAGCCGCCTTCCCTTCTCCGTCAAATTCCGTAACTCCGAGACCGGCTCCCTGCGCGTCCTGATAAGCGGCGCGCGAGACGATTGGAATCGGGCAGACCGTCCCCAATACGCTTAACCCGCGTTCGGCTTCTCTTATACGGAAAGAGCGCGGCGGCGTTTGAGTCAAAACGAAAAAAGCTGGCTTCCCTAATCGGCGAATGGTATCGACCGTCGGCGGCGTCGCTTTCATATCAGCAGGACTCGGACGGCACGGGACAACGCAGAAATCCGCCAGTCTGATTGCGGAGGCTTGCGCCGGCTCGTCGCGTCCGGGCGTGTCGATAATCACGAAATCGAATTTCTGCTCGCGCGCCAAGTCGATTGCCTTTTCAAGCTCTTTCGCTTCGATTTTAATCAGATGCGGGTTCTCCGAATCGCGGTCTTGATACCAGCTCTCGGCAGTTCCCTGCCGGTCCATATCAACGATTAATACTTTTTTGTTTTGGCGGGCGGCGACCACCGAGCAGTTTATTGCTAAAGTTGTTTTGCCGCTGCCGCCTTTTTGTGTTACAAAACTAATAATTTGCATAGAGGTATAATGTTATACCATCAAAATGGTATAATGGCAAAATAGTATAATGGTTGAGTTGCATAACGGCTAAAAGGTGTAATTGTATAGTTGTATAATTTTTTACCGTTATACAGTCATAAAAGTATAACGGTATTTCCTAAACATCGGTTTGTTTGAATATATGAAATCTAAAGACGGAAAAAAGGAGTTAATAACTCCCCCAAAAAATAACGAGACAAAAATAACAGACGAAGAGTTGCAACAATTACATAAGAAGTTAGTAGAGCTTAGGGATGAACAGTCAAATTCTAAACCTGAAGATTTCTATGCTAAAGAAGTTTTTCACGGAGAGAACTGGGTAAATTTCGGAGATACCACTAAAAAATTAAGGCTGATGAGTGAAATACTGGGAGAGAATATAACCCTTAAGGACGGGGAATCAAAGAGCAGTAAATTATATCGATTAGCCTACACTTTCAGCGATTTGCTGGAGGTAATGGTAATTGCTGAAGAAGATGTCAAGGTTCAATTAAGACAGGTTAGTAAACAGGAACTCTCTCAAATAATAAAAGAGGAGGGAGAAGACTGCGTGTATGCAAAGAGCGAAGGGGAACTTTACGTTTGGAAATTTGTCGCCGACCAATTCGATATTGTTAAGAAAGTTTCTAAAGGGCGGCAATCAAAAAAGGTAAAAGAAAAAAAGAAAAAATTTCTCGAATTCCAAAATGATGCTCCGGTTCAGATGAGTTTGTTTCGATTATTTGAGAAAGAAAAGGACTACTCTCATACGATAGAGTTATATGATTTTATACCGAAATATGTTTGGGGAAAGAGTAAACGCATTGAAGGGAAGTTTTTAGAACCGATTTCGCGAGAATTTGTCTGCAAGGGAACCGCTTACAAAGTAGTTCTGCTGCCGGCGAGAATTCAAACCGAAACCGGCGATTATATCGACTATTTTCCGGGCAAAAGAGAAGAACTGGTCGAGGACGCGCTCAGAAAAATAATGTCCGACGTTCAAGGCGTATTTCTCGACGACGCGGCAGGCACGACCTTTACTCTCTACCAATTGCAGAGCGAGCTTAAAAACCGCAAACACAGCTATGATTACGACCAATTAAAGCAATCGCTCGAAATACTGGCGAAAACGGACATCGAGCTTGTGTCGGAAGACAATGAAACGAAAATCATTTTTCGGGCGATTGAAACGCTCGGCTTGAGCGGAAAGGACGGAGAAACGCAAACTTTCGTCAGATTCTCGCCGCTCGTTACCCAAAGCATCAAAAAGGGAACTTTTCGGTTGATTAACTACGAGAAAGTAATGTCGTATAAAACGACTATCGCCCGCCAGCTTCACAAACGTATGTCGCACTTTTACACGCAGGCGAGCCTGACGGAAAAGTATAATATTCTTCTTTCGACAATCATCAGAGACTTCGGTCTGACCAGATACGCGCAGCTCCGAAACAACTTGGCGGAAGTCGAGAAGGGAATTGAAGAGCTGAAAGAGGGAAACGTTATTATCAACTGTTCAATTGACAAAATTTTTGATGTTAATCCGAAGACGAAGCTCAGTGACGTAAAATTTACATTTCAGCCGCATCCGTATTTTGTCGAAGAAATAAAAAAAGCTAACCATAAAATTAATACGATTAAAGAAAAGCTGGTCAATTCGGGTTCTGATTATGAGTAAATACCTAGTTCTGATTGTGAGTAGTATCTAGTTCTGATTGTGAGTAGTATCTAGTTCTGATTGTGAGTTGAACTTTTAATGAACTTTTTTCCACAGATTTGGAGGGCGAATTATCTAGTTCTGACTGTGAGACTATCTAGTTCTGATTGTGAGTTGGCGAAAAAATACCTAGTTCTGATTGTGAGACTACCTAGTTCTGACTGTGAGTTATAAAATCGGAAGATAATTTTGGTAAAAATTTGGGTTGTTTTTGAACTAAAATGCGGGAATATTCTAGTTCTGACTGTGAGTGTGTGCCTGATAACTTATTGACATATATAGAGTTGGCGAATTTTTTGTCTCGCTAACCTTTTAACCTTTAACTTAACCATAAGATTTAACCTGTGTTATCAGACCCGCAGAGTATCAAATAAAAATCATTGACTTTATATTACATTGGTGTAATGTGAAGTATACGCTGCGAAGTTGAATACACAGATGAATTTGAAGAATGGTGGAACACGTTAAACGAGAGCGAACAGGCATCAGTTGATGCTTATGTAAAAATGCTCGAAGAATTTGGAATTGCACTCGGTCATCCATATTCATCTGATATAAAGGGTTCAAAGCATTCTCAAATGCGCGAATTGAGACCGCAACATCAGGGAAGACCATATCGCGTTTTATACGCCTTCGATCCGAGAAGGATGGCTATCCTACTAAGCACCTGACCAAAAGTTCTGCGGTATAAAGAAATTGTTTGCGCCTTAAAAATCAGACTTTACATTTTCTAAATACCCCGAAACTTTTGTCCACCTGCTTAGTTGGGGGTGATAAAACCGGAAAAAATCGCTGGTATGAGGAATTTGTTCCCATCGCCGATAAGTTATACAAAGACCATTTAGAAGCATTAAACCAGGAGGAATCAAGCAGTGGCTAAATCATTCAAAAATTTAAGAGACAAAATGTCCCTCGATCAAAAGAACTTTCAAGCAAATTAGCACAGGATTTGCGGCAAGAAATCGGACTTAACGAACTCTAAGCACACGACAGTAGATCAATGAATGTCTGTAACTGTCTGTGTTTCTTCGGTTTATGGTAATTTAATAAAACATTTTGCAATGTGTCCAAGCCGATTCGGAATAAACTCTTGGCATATCTTTGGTTGTTTTTCAATTTCATTTTTACTTGTTTCGATATTTCAA
>JAABUN010001295.1_pt1 | contig 56767 bp, 58 predicted proteins | sample 5559311 | NCBI WGS metagenome assembly JAABUN01 (sample SAMN10711877, study PRJNA513370) | rock metagenome | isolation source: Antarctica rocks | place: Antarctica: Victoria Land, Siegfried Peak sud
AAAAATGAAACGCACTGCTATGGATAACGATTATATGATTCAAGTTCTCAGTTGTTGTTTCATTGACAACATATTAGATTCTTCCGATTCCTTGTGTCAAGCTTAATTGAGATGCTCTTACCCTGCTAAGTATATTAGCCAGCATTTTTAACATTGCTTATATTGGCTATGTGGTACTTGTATACTTAATTAAAGAAAAAGTTGCTGAAGGCTGGGTAACATTATCTATTCAAAATGCTATTATGTTCTTCTTTATTTCTATAATTTTAGGGATTTTATGTGAATATGTAGGGCTAATTTTTGCCAAATCTAAGGGATGGGCTGCTTATTACATTGCCGAGGAAAAAAATAGCTCAGTTTTAATGTCTGAACAAGAGCAACGAAATGTTGTCCAAGACTCTAAAAACATTAGTATGTAAACTATTTATGAACCCAAAGTATCAGCAATGGCAAATACCTAATCACACAACTGTTGAAATAAGAGAAAAGCAAAGTAAATATTGTGTTTGTATTTTTGTAATTAATGAAGGAGAAAAAATTAGAAAGCAACTGCAAAATATGCAACCTATATCGCAAAACATTGATGTAATTATTGCTGATGGGGGTAGTAGTGATAACTCCTTAGAAATAGATTTTCTTAAAAGTGTTTCGGTACGAACTTTATTAACTAAGCAAAGCAAAGGTAAACTAAGCGCTCAAATGCGGATGGCTTTTGCCTATGCTATGTTACAAAACTATGAAGGTGTTATTACTATTGATGGTAATAATAAAGACGATCCGACAGCTATATATGATTTTATAGAAGCATTAGAACGGGGATGCGATCACATTCAAGGTTCGCGTTTTATTAAAGGAGGAAAAGCAATTAATACTCCTTGGAATCGTTACTTAGCTATCCGTCTAATTCATGCTCCTTTGATTAGTATGGCGGCGGGTTTTTGGTATACAGATACTAATAATGGCTTTCGTGCGTACAGTCGTAGGTTATTATTAGATCCATTAATTGCACCTTTCCGTAATGTTTTTTCAGCCTATGAATTACATTATTATCTTGCAATTAAAGCAGCAAAATTAGGTTATTTAGTCAAAGAAATACCTGTAACTCGGCGATATCCCAGTACAGGAAAGATCCCAACTAAAATTACTCCAATTAAAGGCAATTTTTTAGTAATGAAAACTCTTTTAAAAGCTTGCTTACACCAATTCGATCCGCCAAATACTAAATAAGCGTTGTGAATAAAATTAAAAAAGATTTCTACTCAAAAAATATATTAGTTTTAACCTTAGTATCTGTAGCTTTATTAGTCGTTGTTCAAGCAATTAGTTTTAGCTTTAACCTAGATTATAAAGCTTACAACGGAGCTTTTCAAACATTTAATCCATTACGAAGAATATTTGCAGGCGAAATTCCTGGACGTGATTTCAATCCTTATTTAGGATTGGGTACAACTTATATAACAGCCGTTTTAACTTATCTTTTTGGTGGTAATTTTGTAGCTTCAAAATTCAGCATTTATCTACTCTCCGTTTTGTTACATTTGCTTGTACTAACAACTTTATTTTTCCTATCTGGCTTTTATATTAAAAAAGCCTTCGTTGGTGCTGCTTTTGTTTTCATAATTATTTCTTACGATGTCCAAAGATTAGCTCTTTTTTGGGAACTTGCTGGGCCAGGAAATAGCAACTTAGGTATGCGTAGCGCCTTGCCTTTTATTAGTAGCTGGATTGTTTTATTCTTGTTTAAAATCTTCCAAAATAAACCGCAAACATTTTACTGTTTGACAGGTTGTTTAATTGGGATTCAACCCCTTTGGTCTAATGATTATGGCATACCTTCTAGTGTTGCTCTTAGTGGGGCAATTGTTGTTAATTTAATTAAGCGAGAAAATAACGGAAAAATCAAATTAATTTTGCTTTTTACTTCGGCGGCGATCGCATTTTTTACCGCAGCTTCTTTATTAACTGAAGGAAATGCTACAAATTGGTTAAAAGACAATTTTAGCGGTGTAGCTGCTGATCAATTTTGGTATTTTGTCTGGTATAATGGCAGAAACAAAATATTTTCATTAAGCGATCTATTTTCAACACCTTTATTGTATTTATATATCGCCTCCCTATTAGTAATATTTTTATATGTATTAGCTAAAAACTATAATATAAAATATCTATTACTACTGTATATTGCTTCTACAGTAATTATGGCAGGTATGCTTTCCTCTATAGGAGGAACAGTTAGTATGCGCTATTATTTGGCAACTATTTTAACTGGTTTTTTTGTGATTCCCTTAGCGGTAAGCCTTTTATTTCCAGTTTTGATAACTAAATTAAATATAGTTACTAGAAACTTACGTTTTCTGTTCTTATCTACACTATTAATTATCTATACCTTTGTGCTAACAACTAATATTATTCCGGTTTATTTGTTAGTTACGGATATTTCCACCAACAAAGTTTTTTGGGTGCAAGAGTTTAATGGCTGGCTACCTAACAAATGGAAGCACAGTATACAAGTAGCGAAAAAAATTAATCAAGAACTAAAAAATGAATTGCCCACAAAAAGAATATTATCAACTTATTCATCAGGAATAGATGTAGTAGCTAGAGCATTTAATCCAACCGGAATAGACTATATAATTCATGCTTTGGGAACTCCTACAAGAAGTCATTATATTGAAGTCTTTTAAGTTTTAAACCAAAATATATAACTACGTTACGAGAAGATTATACTCAATGGGAAACTTGGGTACGTCGAACAAATTGGTGGTTTTATAGAGAGTTTGTGCGTGATTACAAACCCGTAGAAGCAACATTCTATAACATAATTTGTAGCGTCTCGAAATCCCAAAAAAGCAAGTTTATCCTCCAGCTATGTGTCGTATAAATAAAGAAAGTAACAATAAAACTATTATTACTATCTTGACAAATACGCAAAAAGATGATGCAGTATACTATGCAGAAATGGATTTAAAATATCAATTAAAAGTCAAAAGTAGCGGTATTCCAATAATTGGTAAAAGGGGAATTGTTAACGCAACATAAAAAAAGACGGCTTTAACAAAAGCTATAGCAAAAACCTCTAATCGCAGCTATGGAATGCCACCAAACGCTACTCACTGGTACGTGCCATTGGAGCATAAACTAGGGACACGTTCAGTATTAGAACTGCAAGCATACCCCGCAAATCGTGCCAAGCTAGTCGTAGAATCCTGTCAAGCACAGTTATTTGCACCTGTTGATGAATTTGCTTTCAATCGCCGTTTAACGCCAGCAAATATAAGTAACGCAAATTGGCATAATGGAATTGCGATCGCACCTTTAGATAACTATAGAGCCGGAATGGCGATCGCTAACTTAGAAATACTACCCGAACTTTACCCAGGAATGGATATAGAGTTTGCTAGTAGTGGTAAGCGTAAAATCATCGAGATTAAAGATAATCAAGTTTGGGTGACTAGTACAAGCCTTAATCCCATAACTGATGGTTATCCTCAGCATGTAACAGTAACGTTGCGGTAATGTTTACTTTAAAGCCCCATATTTAACAATCAGCAAACAATTTCTACCGTCTGCATTGCGATCATATACTACTCTATCAGCTAAACGCCGCAGCAAAAACCAACCATAACCCCCTTCTTGCAGCGTACCCGGTTTTGGTTCCGTCAACACGTCAGGATTAAAGGGTTTACCTTTATCCCAGATTCTAATCTCAAACCTATCAGGCCACAAACTTAAATTAATATCTATAGTAGTATCTGGTGGTAAAGATTGATGAGCATGGCGCACAGCGTTTGTAAAACCTTCCGCCAAAGCTAAGTTGAGGCGATAAAGCTCTCTTTCTGACCATAATAATTGAGACAGATGTTGCAAACAAAATTCCTCAAACCATTGTTGTACTTGGTTGAGAAACTCAAGATTGCTGGACACCGTCAAATGGTCTTGCTTTAACATAGCCTAGCGCGACCGCAGTTCAATTTAAGGAGAGTAATAGTTAGTCAAAAGTTTAGAGAAAGCCTATATTTCTACTCTAGAGAATTTAGTGCGCGATCGCCTTATTAAAATTGACACCTGTACAAAGCTTCTTAATAGCCTAACGCCAGCTAAGAAACTACAGGTGTCAAAATATAACTCTTGACTGTAGCTAGATTACCCTAGAATAGCCCTAGGGTAAATGACTTATCAATGGGATAAGTAGCACCAATTCCTAGCCACAAGGTAATTATTGTGCCAATCATGAACACAGTTGTAGCTACTGGACGACGGAAAGGGTTTTGAAACTTGTTTACGTTCTCAATGAAGGGAACAACAATTAACCCAATAGGAACCGCAGCCATTGCTAACACTCCCAAAAGCTTGCTAGGAACTGAGCGGAGAATCTGAAACACTGGATACAAATACCATTCTGGTAAAATTTCCAATGGGGTAGCAAAAGGATTTGCTACTTCGCCAGTAGTAGCAGGGTCTAAGACCGCCAAAGCCACAATACAAGCTCCTGTACCTAAAATTACGACAGGGAACATATACAATAAGTCATTAGGCCAAGCAGGTTCGCCATAGTAGTTATGACCCATGCCTAGAGCTAGTTTTTCCCGTAACTTTGGATCGCTAAGATCCGGTTTTTTAATCGTTGCCATCTGTAAAGTGTTCTCCTTTTAGAGTTGATAAAAGCGATTAGCCGCGCAATTGCTTAAATTACAAAGGCCCAGAAATGCCTTGCTTGCGAATCATCAAAAAGTGCAGCAACATAAATACAGCAATCAACCAAGGCAATACAAAGGTATGAGCGCTGTAGTAACGAGTTAAGGTTGCTTGACCGACACTAGAACCGCCGCGTAAGAGGTCAGCCATAAGCGTACCAACTACGGGGATTGCTTCTGGTACACCGCTAACAATCTTTACTGCCCAGTATCCAACTTGATCCCAAGGTAGGGAGTAGCCAGTTACACCAAAAGAAACGGTAAGGACTGCCAAAATTACACCCGTTACCCAGGTTAATTCACGGGGCTTTTTGAAGCCACCAGTAAGATAAACCCGGAAGGTGTGCAAAATCATCATCAACACCATCATGCTTGCAGACCAGCGATGCACAGAACGAATTAGCCAACCGAAGTTGACATCATTCATGAGGTACTGCACGGAAGTATAAGCTTCCGCAACCGTTGGTCTGTAGTAAAACGTCATGGCGAACCCAGTAGCAAACTGGATTAAAAAGCAAGTTAAAGTGATGCCGCCAAAGCAGTAAAAAATATTGACGTGGGGAGGCACATACTTATTGGTTACATCTTCAGCCAGCGCCTCAATTTCTAAGCGCTCCTCAAACCAGTCGTAAACGTTTGCCATACAATTAGTAAATTTCCTGAGAATGGATTACGGTTTTAAAACTCCTCAAACTAAAATTAGTTCTGAGAGTCAGTTTTCTAAGGGATGCACAAGTTCTAGGCATTTGGCACTCTTATTATTGTTGCTCAACTACGTAGTTTTTTGCTTGGCGATCGCCCAATTGCTTTCCGTGAGGGTTGGCAGTTAACTGAGTTTTTCTGCATTAGTTCTATAAAAAAAGTAACATAATCGAGAGGATGATTTCATAATTGTGCGTGTCAATGGCGGCGAAATTTTGGGGAGAAAGAGGGAAAATAGTGAGATGAGTGTAAATTACAAACGAATTTTTCAAATCGGCATCTTACTAATACTGTCAATTGCTGTCTCTATTGGTAGTTGGACATCTCCCGCCGCCGCGCTGACTAAAGAACAAAAGTTAGTCTCCGAGGCATGGAGAATTGTTAACCGTACTTATTTAGATGATAGTTTCAATCACCAAAATTGGGCATCGGTGCGGCAAAAAGTGCTGAAACAGCCTTTAAATGACGAAGAATCAGCTTTTAATGCTGTCCAAAAAATGATTGCTACTTTGGACGATCCGTTTACGCGGTTTTTGCGCCCAGAACAGTACCGCAGCTTGCAGGTAAATACGTCAGGAGAGTTGACTGGAGTAGGCTTACAAATTGCTTTAGAGGCAAAAACCGGAGTTTTAGAGGTAGTCGCCCCCATTGCTGGCTCTCCCGCCGATAAAGCTGGGATTCGCTCGCGCGATCGCATTACCCAAATTAATAGCACTCCTAGTACCCAAATTACCCTAGATGAAGCAGCAGCAAGGATGCGGGGGCAAAGAGGCACTCACGTCTACTTGACTATTGAGCGCGAAGGGGAAGCAAGCAAGGAAATTGATTTAGTACGCGATCGCATAGCCCTAAATCCTGTAGTTAGTCAGTTGCGTTCTCCCCAAAACGTTCCCATTGGCTACATTCGCTTAACTCAATTTAATGCCAACGCTACAACGGAGCTTGCTCATGCGATCGATAGCTTAGAAAAGCAAGGCGCGGAAGCATATATTTTAGATTTACGCAATAATCCCGGCGGTTTATTGCAATCAGGAATTGAAATTGCGCGGTTGTGGTTAGATCAAGGCACAGTGGTATACACTGTAAACCGCCAAGGGATTCAAGGCAGTTTTGAAGCTTACGGATCGCCCTTAACCCGCGATCCATTGGTAGTTTTAGTCAATCAAGGATCGGCTAGTGCTAGTGAAATTTTAGCCGGAGCGCTGCAAGACAACGGTAGGGCGACTTTGGTAGGAGAAACTACTTTTGGTAAAGGCTTAATTCAGTCTTTGTTTGACTTGTCTGATGGTGCGGGATTGGCGGTTACAGTAGCTAAATACGAAACTCCCAATCACCGAGATATTAATAAATTAGGCATAGCCCCCGATCGCTTAGTTAAACTAGAACCCATTACCCGCGAACAAATCGGTACAGCAGCAGATAACCAATACACAGCCGCCGTAGAGTTTTTGACCGGAAAACGAGACGCAAGCCCCTTGCTTTAGCTATGGGGTCGAGTCGTTAAGGGCTTTTAAGCCCCTTGAAGAAACCATATTGTATTTCTTCATGATATAATAAAAGGATGCTAAACCTTACTTACGAGTATCAAATTCAGCCAAACCGCCAACAAGTAGAACAGATGGAGTTCTACTTAGAATCTTGCCGTAAAGTATATAACTATGCTTTAGCGGAGCGGAAGGCTTGGATTAATTCTCGTAAGTGTGCAATCAATGCGTGTAGCATTCGGCATGAATACATTATGCCTGCGGATGCGCCCAAGCCAAACTATGCGCGTCAGTGTAAATCTTTGGCAGCAGCTAAAAAGAACATACCGGAACTAGCAATTCCTCATACTCATGTTTTGCAACAAGCACTTAGAACCCTAGAGGGTTCTTTTGTCGCAATGTGGGAGCGAGGTTTTGGTTTTCCAAGGTTCAAGAAACCGGGAAGAATGCGCTCTTTTTTGTTCCCTCAAATGGGTGTAAATCCAGTTCAGGGTAATAGGTTAAAGCTGCCGAAGATAGGCACTGTAAAGATGCGTTTATCGCGTCCTATTCCAGAAGGCTTTGAATTAAAGCAAGTACGAATAGTACGTCGCGCATCTGGTTGGTATGCGATGCTATCTTTGCAGTGTGATGTCAGTATCCCTGATGCTATGCCACACGGTCATAGCTTGGGAATTGACCTAGGTTTACTGTCTTTTTTAGCTACTTCTGATTCCGAGACTATCGCCAGACCCAAGTTTTTTGTAGACGCTCAACGCAAGCTTAAATTGCTGCAAAAAAGAGTAAGTTGCAAAAAGTTAGGCTCAAATAATTGGCGTAAGGCTCAGGCAAAAGTAGCTAGATTGCATGAACATATTTCTAATACTCGCAAAGACTTCCACTTTAAAACTGCTCATCATTTATGCAATCAAGCAGGAATGATATTTGTGGAGGATTTGAACTTAAAAGCAATGTCTAGAGGGATGTTATGCAAACATACTCTTGATGCTGGTTTTGGTCAATTCCTCGACATCTTAAAATGGGTTTGCTCAAAGAAGGATGTTTATTTTGCTAAAGTAGACCCCAACGGCACAAGTCAGACTTGCCCCAATTGTCAAACGCATACGGGTAAGAAAGATTTAATTCAGCGTATCCATGAGTGTCCAAATTGTCAATACATCACCGATAGAGACGTTGCGGCGGCTACTGTAGTTATGCAACGTGGGCTTGTAGCGGTAGGACATACCGCGAGTATGCTTTCTGAGGGTAAAGTCGTCGGACTCCCCGTGAAGAAAGAATCCCCCGACTTGAATAATTCAAGCCTTGCGAGAATTGTGTAGTCGTGGGGAGTGTCAAAAGCAAGGTTGTGGTAGCAAAAGCCGCTTAAACCTACAAAATAGTTGGAGAGTTTTTTAAGGCTGTTAAGTCTAGCATCGCTAATTGCTGATACGCATTAGCGATTACTTTTTCTCCCCGCAAAAACCCTATATTTGCCCCAGGACAAATATAAGCCAAGTTTTCCGGCGTAAAAGTTTCCCGCAGTAGTTGTAAGCTGTTTATTTGCCAATGCCATTGAAAAGTTTTAGCAGTTCTTAACGGTACAGGTTGCCCTTGACGATTTGGTAGCAAGTGTCGCCCCGTAAACAAAATACCACCATAACGCGGATAATAGAGGCAGGAGGAACCAGGAGAATGTCCCGATGTCCAAATTGCCCTTGAGTTGCTTTGCAGAATAATTTCTTGCCTAAAAGTTGTTACTTTAACTTTTGGCAATAAGTAAGCTTCTTGCTCTTGAATTAAAACTTCACAATTAAAAGAGTTTTGTAGCTGTCGTACCTTGCCGATGCCGCCTCGATGAGTAATAAATAAGCTTTTTATCCCGCCGTGAGTAGTCAAAAACTCACAATTAGGCTCATCTACCGCCGGACAATCAAGCAAGATATTGCCTTCTTTTTCTACAATAAGATAAGAAGTACCTCCTAAAGTTTCAGAATTAGGTGAAAAAGCATAAATATTGTCTAATACAGCTTGGGGTGGTTTGGAATGACGCTGGGCGGGGATGGGGTCAAAATCCGTTGTATTAACAAAAGTGGGAAAGGAAGAATCTGAGTACACAGCTACCGCCAGTAGAAAGCTCTAGTTTTTTGATTATGAATGCAGCAGGTCGGGTTTTCAAAAAAAGTTTGGCATCCTCAAATCCTCATTAAACTTTATTTTAAATAGTATGATTATTGACTGGATTATTCTTTTATTTATGGCACTATTTACCTACTTAATAGTGCGCCGGAGTGTCACAGGAGTAACAACTACTCCCGTTTGGCTGTTATGGCTAGTATTGATGACACCGCCTTTTGTTTGGAGTTTATGGGTGGTAGTCTACGGTGCAAAGCAGCTACCGCCAATACAACTATTGATAGGGATGAGTATACTAAGCATATTTTTCTACCTAAAACTGCATCAAAAAGGGCGAAAAAACTTAATTACTCCTCAACAAGAACCATCTAAGACCCTTGAACCAGCGCCCCCGGTAAAAGCTATTGTCCCGCCACCATTGCCTTTACGCCCCATTGATCAAGACGAAGAAACTAAGCTAAGAAATTGTTTTCCTTGGTCGATATTTTATCTAAGCAATATTGAGTATCGACCCCAAGCAATTATTTGTCGGGGACATTTGAAAGAAAAATCTTCATCCCAGGCTTACGATCGCATTAAAGAGAATGTTCGCGCCAATTTTGGCGATCGCTTTTTAGTCTTGTTTCAAGAAGATAGCACTGGAAAGCCGTTTTTTGCCTTAGTTCCCAATCCCCAAGCAGCAAGTAAACCCAAAAATAATCAAATAACTCGCCCCGGATTGGCGATCGGGCTACTAATTGCTACTATTTTCACCACTACCTTTGTGGGGGTAGAAATTGCCAATGCCAGCAATGTAGCTTTATTGAAATCTGAACCAGGGATACTACTAAGCGGCTTACCTTACGCGGCTTCTTTAATGACTATTTTGGGCATCCATGAACTAGGGCATTATTTAGCCGCCAGATACTACAAAATCCGGGCAACACTGCCTTACTTTATTCCGTTTCCAGCATTTTTAGGAACCTTTGGCGCATTTATTCAAATGCGTAGCCCTGTACCCAACCGTAAAGCCTTATTTGACGTAAGTATTGCGGGGCCCTTGGCGGGTTTTATCGTAACTTTACCTGTACTAATTTGGGGTTTAGCTCATTCAACAATTGTATCGCTGCCAGAAAAAGCCGATCAAGTGTTAAACCCTAATGCCTTAAACCCCAATTACTCCCTACTATTGGCGCTGCTGAGTAAGTTGACACTGGGCATTCAACTAACGGGCGATCGCGCTTTAGACTTGCACCCTGTAGCCGTAGCTGGGTTAATTGGACTAATAGCTACAGCTTTAAATTTGATTCCTGTAGGACAACTAGATGGCGGTCATATTATTCATGCCATGTTCGGACAACGCAACGGTATAGCGATCGGGCAAATTTCCCGATTTTTATTATTAGGGCTGGCTTTACTACAACCTGGTTTCTTACTCTGGGCAATTATCTTATTTTTTATGCCCATTGCCGACGAACCTGCGTTAAATGATATTAGCGAACTAGATAATCAGCGCGATATTTTGGGAATACTGGCAATGGCATTGTTGGTAATTATTATTTTGCCCATGCCAGAAAGATTCGCTCAATTCCTAAACTAGCTAGATAATTTACTTTTATTCATCAAAGGTCATTAATGGTACAACCAATTCATGTTATTGGCGGTGGAATAGCTGGAACCGAAGCCGCTTGGCAAATTGCGGCGGCGGGAGTACCCGTAATATTGCAAGAAATGCGCCCCGATAAAGTTAGCCCCGCCCACCATTCCCAGGAATTAGCAGAACTTGTTTGTAGTAATTCCTTTGGGGCAATTTCGAGCGATCGCGCGGCGGGGTTACTGCACGCCGAACTTCGTCAACTTAGTTCAATTATTATTGCTAAAGCTGACGAACACTCTGTACCCGCCGGAGGTGCTTTAGCGGTAGATAGAGGCAAATTTAGCCATGACTTAACTACAACTTTGGCGAATCATCCATTAATTGAGTTGCGGCGGGGAGAAGTTGAGGAAATCCCATCAGGAATTGTTGTTTTAGCTACAGGCCCCTTAACCAGCCCCCAACTTGCCGAAGATTTGCAACGATTTACGGGGATGGAATACCTCAGCTTTTTTGATGCGGCGAGTCCCATAGTAGTTGGCGAATCAATTAACCGCGATCGGGCTTTTCTTGCTTCTCGTTACGACAAAGGCGACGCTGACTATCTTAATTGCCCAATGAACCGCGAACAGTATTTGCACTTTCGTCAAGAACTATGTATTGCCGAACAAGCCCAATTAAAAGACTTTGAGCGCGAGACGGCTAAGTTTTTTGAAGCTTGTTTGCCCATTGAGGAATTAGCCCAGCGCGGTGAAGATACGATGCGTTATGGCCCCTTAAAGCCTGTAGGTTTATTTGATGCCCGTAAAGGCGATTTTCGCGCCCCCGAAAACAAGTCCGAACGACCCTATGCTGTGGTGCAATTGCGCCAAGAAGATAAAGCTGGGCAGTTGTGGAATATGGTAGGATTTCAAACAAATTTACGTTGGAGCGAACAAAAGCGGATATTTCAAATGATTCCTGGCTTAGAAAATGCGGAGTTTGTGCGTTTGGGAGTCATGCACCGCAATACATTCATTAATGCGCCGCAGTTATTGCACCCTAGTTTGCAATTTAAGCATCATTCTACAGTTTTAGCCGCCGGACAAATAATTGGTACAGAGGGCTATACCGCAGCCTCTGCCGGGGGTTGGTTGGCGGGAACTAATGCCGCAAGGTTAGCTCTAGGTCAGCCGCCTTTAACGCTGCCTGATACAACAATGATGGGGGCGCTATTTGAATTTATTAGTTCCGCATCGCCTAAACATTTTCAACCAATGCCGCCCAATTTTGGCATTTTGCCCCCATTACCAGAGAAAATTAAGAGCAAACAAGAACGATACGCTGCTTACCGCGATCGCGCTTTAGCTAATTTGGCGATCTGGTATAGTTCTTCGTTGCCAACGTTAGCGACGGTAGCTCGTTAAAACTTGAGCGTTTTAGAGGCAAAAACAGTTAGCAGATTGTTTTTGCTGCGTTGCTGATTAAATGTATGAATTTTGGCAACGAGACGTTGCAATGCAACGTCTCTACATTGGTTTTAAAATCACTTTTCAAATATGCAACAAACTAACGGGACTGACGGGGTTCGAACCCGCAACTTCCGCCGTGACAGGGCGGTGCTCTAACCAATTGAACTACAGTCCCTTATTCAGGGCTTTACTATAGTGGCAGCTTTTTAGGATTTTGTCAACAATTAATCAAGTTTTAGTTGCAGCCTTCAACCGTCAGCAATAGAGCATAGAATACATTACTTTGAAACCTTAGATTTGCGTTTGGCGATCGCTCCTGCAAGTACAAGTACCGCTAACCCAACGGTAGCAGAAGGTTCGGGGACAGGTTCAACACTAAAAGCTAAGACTTGAGTAAACTGAGTAGGGCTAAAGTTGTTGTCGCTAACAACAATTAAAGAACGTCGTCCGTCGGGTAAGTCTGGCCCAAAAGTCAGACCTTCAATATTATCTAAAGTTATATTTAACTCATCAAAATCAAAGAGAAGTTCTTTTTGAGCAGATTTAAGATTACCGATATCGGCGGCAAGTAGACTACTAATACCGCTGATATCGTCCGCACCCTCTAAAGAAACCTCATACAATTTAATTGTATTGCCTGCACCTACAGCAAAAGAACGCTCCAAACTAAGAAAGTGCGTATCATCAATTGCCAGTAAATCTACTAACCCATTAGTATTAAATCCGTCTACTGTGGTAGAAGGCTTGGCAACTGAATCTGTTAAGTAAAGGTATTCTGCGGCTGGAGTGCCTGTAGCGACATTATAGCCAATAATCCGCGACGGACTGCCATTACTGACGGTTGCTACTGGGCCATCTTGGACTAAAGCATTTTCTGTAGCTGTAAATAAATAGTTTTGGCTAGGTGTTATGGTTAAGCTTTCAAAAGCTAAGTTATTGCGAATACCGCTAGTTTGTGGAGAAGTAGGCAAAAACTTTTGATCAACGGGTAAAGCTTTTAACTGCTCTCCAGTTAAAGAAAACTCTCTAACAAAAGGATTTGTTAAATTAGCAGGAGTTGCATCGCCTTCGGAAGAAATATATAAAGTACCGTTATTGGTTAAAGCAATTCCTTCAGGATCTAAACTCAGCGCCGGAAAATTTTGTCCGTCTTGATTTTTGAGCAAAGTTACATCAGTAAAGTTGACTGCTTTTAAAGAGTTTTGATCAAGTTCTATAGTTAGGGTATAAAATCTTGCAGGTGCGTTTTGACTGCGATCATCAGAAATACTATAGTAAACATTTTTACTAACATCGTAAGTAATTCCAGAAAGCCCACCAAGCAAAGTGCCTTCTACTTGAGTATCGGTAGTAAAAATTACTTCACCCAAAAAATCTATGTTTTTGATGGTAGAAGCCATGCTTGGCATTACGGCAAGGAATGTCCCCGTAAATCCACTGATAAGACTAAGGGCAACTACTTTAAAAATCGGGAAAATTTGCGTAATATTGCTCATGACAAAAAAGACATTATAATTTACACCCGTACCTTATCAATTCAAAGATAAGCAGGTATTAAAGCCAGGTTATCAAAGGATTATTAGTTAGGAATTTTGTAAAAAACTAACAAACCAATCTTTGAGATGGCGAGTGGCGAGACAATCATCTTCGTTATACTCAACGATCGCATCTAATAATGTGCGATCGCCTGTTTCTAACCATTTATCGTACCAAAGTATTGATTGAGAGCCGCTTGCTTCGGGATTGCGCCACGCAAAACCCAGCCACCGTGCTACAGTTTTTAAAGCGTAGCTTTCCGTTGGTAAGACGACAGTATGCGCTACTTGCTCGTAGATATCAATAAACCTTGTCAATAGCTCTGATATTTGCTCCTTTGGGGTGTGATAAAGTTTGGCTAATCGCTTGACAGTATCGACTTCGTAGGGGCAAAAATGAAAGATAGGCGCTTGGGGATATTGCTCAACTAAATCTAGAAATTGCTGCCATACTTTTGCTTCTTCGGCTTGGTTTTCTGCCAAAAAAGCGTAATACTTTTGTGTATTTGCTATGCGATCGCAAACTACAACTCCTAACAAGTAATCTAAATTTAAGTCGGGTTGTGCTTCAATATCAAAGTAGAGTTCTATGGGAGCAATCAAAGACTCAGGATTTGGCGGTAAATATTTACCTTGTAATAGATCCTGTAAAACTGTTTGAGATGTTGGTGGGGGTAGGGTTTTTTGAATTTCGTAAGCACTCCCAAAAGGTAAAAGAATCGGGCTATTAAGCTTTACTGATTGAGCCTGTAATACTAATTGCTGGGCGCTTTTGTCTTCAAAACTGGGTAGAGTGTTGATGAAGTCGGGATTTGCTTTAGCTAGAGATTCTAAGGTAACTAAGTCAACAGTTTGCAAGTCACTGTAGCGATTAGGCGTGACACCAGGTAACAGCGAAAGGTGTTCACTTGCTTTAGCTTCGGCGTAACATTGAGTAAGCCAACCGCAAAAGTTGCATTTTTGCCGAGAAATAAATACTTCAGGAATTTCTGGGGAGTTTAGGGTGTTAATGCACTCCTCAACCGATAAGTGCATTAGGGGAATCCACTTACTCAAACTGACTTCGTAAGCATCAGTACGCCGCAATATCAGCAAAGCTATGGGAGGATCGCCAGCTTGACAAATTGCCAACATTTCCGCGTCATAGGCTGCTACAATTTGATACTCTAACTTGGGACGTTTGCCTAATTGAATATTGGCGGGGATATACAACCACTCGCCAAACTTGGAGTACCCTTGCTGCTTAATTAATAAATGTGGACGACTTAGTAAGGTAATGTTTTTTGAGTAAGGTGCAAGTATTACTCCTTTATAGATACATTCTACGCCTTGGTGCATCAATTCAATGGTGGCTTTTGCTCCCGCTTCCCAATCATTTTTGGGATATTCTGGGCGGTGATAGTTGTATTGAGCTAAAACAAATTTTTGATAGGTAAATTTTTCTTGGATTACTCTATGCAGCCCATCACCAATTGGATCTCTTTGGCTAAGATCGCCATTAGTATCTAAAAAAGCCCTTCGCTTACAGCGTTGGTATTGCAATAAAATTTCGGCATTAAGCAGCATGGCTCTAGACTAACAATAATTTACGGGGCATTGCCTAATTAGGCGCAAAATCTTTGTATGGCAAAATCTTTGTATAGACGTTGCAAAATCTTTGTAGAGACGTTGCATTGCAACGTCTCTACACCGAGATTTATAGTCGCAGCGTTAGAGTTAAAAAAACTGTTATTTTTTATTTATGAGTATTTCTACTTCCCAATCTAAACTTGAGTCACATCGCCAGCAGTTTCCAGCTTTAGCAAATAAGACTTATTTTAATTATGGCGGACAAGGGCCAATTCCTCAGTCGGCGATCGCAGCGACAAATAATGCTCAAGAATATATCCAGACTTACGGGCCATTTTCAACAAAGGTTAATGGCTGGATTGCGGAGCAAGTAGAAGAAACAAGAAAGGCGATCGCACTTGAACTAAATACTACACCCGATACTATTACCTTAACGGAAGATGTTACAGTGGGCTGCAATATTGCTTTGTGGGGTATCGATTGGCAAAAGAGCGATCGCATATTACTTACCGACTGCGAACATCCGGGTATCATCGCTACAGTACGAGAACTTGGGCGCAGATTTGGAGTAGAGATTGACACTTGTCCAATTATGGCTACTTTAAATGAAGGCAATCCTGCACAGGTAATTGAGCAACATTTAAAGCCGCGCACTCGTCTTGTAGTCTTAAGTCATCTGCTTTGGAATACTGGGCAAGTTTTGCCCCTTGACAAAATAGTAGAAGTATGCAAGCAAGCAAATGTAAGAGTTTTAGCTGATGCAGCGCAATCGGTGGGTTCTTTGCCTTTAAATTTGACCGAATTAGGAGTAGATTTTTATGCTTTTACGGGTCATAAATGGTGGTGTGGTGCGGCGGGTGTAGGTGGCTTGTATGTGCATCCAGAAGCGCGAGAAAGCTTACAACCGACTTTTATAGGTTGGCGGGGTATTTTGATGGATACTAAAGGCAATCCTACAGGTTGGCAACCAGACGGACGCAGATATGAAGTAGCAACATCAGCTTACGGACAGTATGCAGGATTGAGGGCGGCGATCGCAACTCATCAGCAATGGGGAAGTGCGGCGCAAAGATATGAGCAAATTTGTCAATTAAGCAAGGATTTGTGGGAAAAGTTAAACCAATTACCTAAAGTTAAATGTTTGCGGACATCACCACCAGAAGCGGGACTTGTATCTTTTCAAGTTGATAATAGTAAAAATCGGCAATTGGTAGAGTTTCTAGAGGCGCAAAATATAATGACACGAATATTACTAGATCCCGATTGCGTCCGTGCTTGCGTTCATTATCTAACGCTGACAGCAGAAATAGATCGATTAGTTGCAGGAATTGAGAGTTTTATTAGCAATATTTAATTATGCCTAAACCAATTCTTTATATAGCTATCACCAATCACGGTTTTGGTCATACTACCCGCGCGGCTTCTGTTGCTGCAACTATTCAAAAACTTTATCCCGATGTTTTGCTAATAATAGTTACAACTGCACCGCGTTGGCTATTGGAATCTTACATTGAGGGAGATTTTATTTATCGCCCACGTAGCTTTGATATTGGTGTAGTACAAGCAGATAGCTTGACAATGGACAAAGCGGCTACTTTGGAGAAATTGCAAGAAATTAAGGCAAAACAGCGCAGTATTGTTTCGTCAGAAGTTAACTTTATTCGCCAAAACCGCGTTAGCCTAATTTTGGCTGATATTCCACCAATAGCGGCAATATTGGCAAAAAATGCCGGGATTCCCTGTTGGGCGATGAGTAACTTTAGCTGGAATTTTATTTATCAAGATTGGGGAAAAGAATTTAGAGAGATAGGCGATTGGATGAGCGAATGTTATAGTCAGTGCGATCGCCTGTTTCGGCTACCGTTTCACGAACCGATGAGCGCTTTTAATAAAATTACCGATGTTGGTTTAACTGGCGGTTCTCCTCGCTACCAAGGCGACGAATTACGCGCAACTTGGCAAATAACGACTCCCGTAGAGAAAACAGCTTTACTTACCTTTGGCGGCTTGGGTTTGCAGCAAATACCATACAACAACTTAAAAAACTTTCCCGATTGGCAATTTATCAGCTTCGATGTGTCTGCGCCCAATTTACCTAATTTACTTAAAATCACCGACCGAAAATACCGCCCAGTGGACTTTATGCCAATATGCAGCAGAGTAATTTCTAAGCCTGGTTATAGTACCTTCGCTGAAGCAGTGCGTTTAGGTATTCCCATTGTGACTTTAACTCGTGACGATTTTGCGGAAGCTGCTTTGCTGCTAGAAGGAATTACCAACTATTCCCAACATCAAATCCTTACGCCAGCAGAGTTTTTTCAAGGAAACTGGGAGTTTTTATATCAATCTCCTCAACTACCACACAAAGCCGAATCTATAGCTAAAAATGGAAATGAAGAAGTTGCTCAATCCGTTATCAACTGTTTTTTATAATTATGCAGCATCAACAATTACTCAAAATTGCCACCAAAGGCAAATCTCTATACAAAGTTACATCCAAAATAGAGTCTATAGTTGCCGAATCTGGAGTAAAAACAGGACTTTGTACAATATTTCTCCGCCATACTTCTGCAAGCTTGCTAATTCAAGAAAATGCTGACCCAGATGTACTGTTAGACTTGTCCAACTTCCTCGCTAAATTAGTCCCCGAATCTGCACCATATATCCATAATGCCGAAGGTGCAGACGATATGCCAGCCCATATCCGTACCGCTTTAACTCATACTTCCGAGCAAATACCTATCTCCCAAAATCGGCTCGTATTAGGCACTTGGCAAGGAATTTACATTTGGGAACATCGAGAAAGAAGCCAACAAAGAGAACTTGTAGTTCATATTATGGGAGAGTAGTTGTTGCTTCTGGCAATATTAGCATCGCATCACCAAAGGAGTAGAAACGGTAAGATTGGGCGATCGCTTCTTGATACAAGTTTAACAATCTCTGTCTTCCAGTTAGCGCGCTAACTAGCATCAGCAAACTAGAACGGGGCAAGTGAAAGTTAGTAATTAAGCCATCTACTACCCGCCATTGATAGCCAGGATAGATAAATATATGAGTTTTACCGCAAAAAGCCTCTAATTGCCCCGATGCTGCTGCCGCCCCTTCTAACGCCCTTACCGCCGTTGTTCCTACTGCGATAATTCTTCCTCCTTTAGCTTTGGTAGCGCGGATTTGGTCTACGGTTGCTTGAGAAACATCTATCCATTCGCCGTGCATTTGATGAGTAGTTACGTCTTCCACTTCCACCGGGCGAAACGTACCTACGCCGACGTGCAGCGTTACAAAAGCCGAGTTTATGCCTAATTCTGCCAGTTTTTGGATTAATTCGGGTGTAAAATGGAGTCCGGCGGTGGGAGATGCGATCGCGCCTAAGTTTTGAGCGTACACTGTTTGATATTCGTCATCATCTGCCTGGGAATTTGTAATATAAGGCGGTAAAGGCATTTTCCCAAAAGAGTCTATAACCTGCAACAAAGATAGATTATTTGGGACATCAAACTTTAATAAACGTCCCCCCGTAGATTGATCAATTTCTAGTACGGTAGCAGTAATAGATTTTTCGTCTTTCCCTGCAAACACAATCTGTACTCCTGGGTGTAAGCGCTTTCCGGGCTTAACCAAAGCCAACCAAGTATTAGTTTGTTTTTCTTCTAGTAACAAAACTTCTATAGCTGCGCCGCTAGTTTTACGCCCGTAAAGCCGTGCGGGAATAACTCGCGTATCGTTCATAATTAGCAAATCCCCCGGTTGCAGCAATGAAGGTAAATCGCTAAAAATGCCGTGATGGTAATCAGTAGACGAATTTACAACTAACAACTTGGCGCTATCTCTAGGAGATGCTGGATTTTGAGCAATTTGTTCTAAAGGGAGCCTGTAATCATAACTAGCCAAAGAGGAATCTAAAAAATTTAGCGAGTTCAAAGTAGGATGAGAATCTTTAAATGAATCTTGAGACATAATGTGAGCAGTTAGTAAACTATCTTTTTATAGTTTTTTAGACTTTTACTAGGCATAAAAATAAAATATTTGGGTAGATTTACCCAGATCAAAGTAGGAGTTACCCCTAGTCATAGCGATCGCCACTTTGCGACAATAGAAGCATAAGATTGACTCATCTTTGAGAAAGCAGCAATGGAATACATTTATTATCTTGCCAATGCTACCCTCACCTTGAGGATTGTCGAGCATCTGCACCGCAGACCCCAAATGCCTGTTAGTTTTGTTAGTGTAATTCATCAAATTGATGGCTGGATTGTTAAGATTAAAATGGCATATCCCCTCGATTTGCAACAAGATGGAGACTTGAGCGCATTTTTGCATGAATTGGGCATACCTTACGAGCCTAACGTGCGAGTAAATGTGGCACTTTGGAGCCTAGAAGCTGGGCAATCGCCTATTGATGTAATGCGTCGGTATCAAGTAGCAGTAGTTTCGCATGGTAGCCCAGAAAGAGAAGAAATTGAAGCTTTCCGTCAGCAATTTGTGCAAGGTTTGGGTTATTGTCCAGAAACCTTAGCGTAGAGACGTAGCGATGCTACGTCTCTATTTAAAAAGATGCTACGTCTCTATTTAAAAAGATGCTACGTCTATTTCAAAAAGCTGCGGGGATATATTCAAGCAAAGATAAATTGTATTTTAGATCGAGCGAAGTCTTTTCGCAATAAACCAGCGCCACGTCAAAGCTACAAGTATAATCCGCAAACTCTTGATAAGTAGCTAAGAAACTTTGAGCAGTTTTCCAGAGCTTTGCTTGCTTTTGAGGCGTAATTGCCAGCAAACCTCCCGCATCCCAACTTCCCGCACTGCGCGTTTTGACTTCTACAAAAGCTAAAGAATCGCACTTATTAGCAATTAGGTCAATTTCACCCCACGGGCAACGCCAACGACGATGTAAAATTTGCCAACCGCTAGATTGTAACCATTGAGCAATAAAATCTTCTCCTAAAACACCTATATCGGGATAATGAGATGATTGATGGTTTGCCATTGGCTACAAAATAAAATGATTTCTACAACTGTGCTACACAAGCAGATTTTGAGCAGCTTACTGTGTTTATTAGCGATGCTCGTAAGTGCAAGTATTTGGGCTTCTCCAGCTTTCGCTCTCGACTATAACAGAGAAAACCTACTAGGTAGAGATTTTTCTGGGCAAGTATTGACCGATGCTAGTTTTACTAAAGCCAATTTACGCAACAGTAACCTTAGCCACAGCGATTTGACAGGTGTAAGTTTTTTTGCGGCTAATTTAGAGTCGGCAAATTTGGAAGGCGCAAATCTAACGAATGCAACCTTAGATGCAGCCCGAATTATTAAAACTAACTTGACTAATGCTGTTTTAACTGGGGCTTTTGCTGCTAATGCTAAGTTTGACGGCGCAATTATTGACGGTGCGGATTTTACCGATGTATTGCTTCGTCAAGATGAGCAAGACAAATTATGTAAAGTCGCTCAAGGTACTAACCCCACCACTGGGAAAGAAACCCGCGAAACGTTGATGTGTAAGTAAATATTAGATGCGCCACTATAGTAAATCTGTTAGGCAAAATTGGCGCATCAAATCTAACTCTTGCAGTCGCCTTTGTTCGGTGTATAACGACTGATAATATAATTGGGAGTTTTCAGGATCGTTTATAGGATCTGTTTGCTCCCACAAATCCAAAAACGAGCGATAACGTTTTTCACACAGCACTCTTTCCATACAGGCGGTAGCAGCTTGAATCACTTGCGTACCATTTAGCAATTCTTGCTGAGTTTTCTCGTCTAAGTGAAATAGAGAAGAAACTTGGGCTATTTCTGTAGCAGATTGTAAACAGCGAGTTTGGATGCGAGAAACTAAACTGACTTGCTCCTCGGTGGAATGGATCTCAGATTTTTCATCAACAATTTGCTGCCATAAAAAACGGTGATGAGACAAACTAAATTGCAAATTTTGCTCGTGTAAGGCGCTACTGACGGCTTGACGATGTTCTGGGCAGTGAAGATAAATTCGCAATAGCAAAGCCTCTGCTTGCTCTAATAGACTGCGCTCGGAGGCTTCGGGGAAGGCTTTATCTTTGGGGCTACTCTGTTTTTGAGTTTTGGACGAAATCGGCTTGCTTGACTGATATTTAGGAGAAATTTGGGCTAATAGGTTTTCTGCTCGTAATGGTACAAGTCGTGCATCTCCTAGGCTAAGAATCTCCGCGCAGCGACTTACATAGTAATTGCGGGTATCGCTGTTATCAATTTGCTGGAGTAGCTTTACCATTGCTTTAGCTACTTGCTGAAAGTCTGTAGCTTGTTTAAGATTGCGATCGCCTATTAGTTGTAAAATCTGCCAATCTAGCCACAATGGAGCCTTTGCAAGTAAATCTCTGTAATCCTCTGGGGTGGAAGTATGTAAGTATTCGTCTGCGTCTTTTCCGGCGGGTAAATTGAGAATTTTTAGTTGTACTTCGCCGCGATAAGCAAGGTTAGCAATTTCACCAATGGCTCTTTCGGAAGCTTGAATACCCGCTACATCCGCATCAAAGTTGAGAATTAATTGTTTTGACTCGCTATAACGTAATATTTGTCTTACTTGCTCTAAACTCAGCGCTGTACCAAGAGAAGCCACTACATTACTTATTCCTACCGCGTGTAAAGAAATTGCATCAAAATATCCTTCCACTACTACCGCACAATCAAGCTCGGAAATTGCCGATTTAGCTTTATCTAAGGCAAATAAGGTTTTACCTTTACTAAAAAGCTCCGTTTCTGGGGAGTTAAGATACTTTGGTTGCTCATCGCCTAAACTTCTTCCCCCAAAGCCAATCACGCGCCCTTGCAAATCGAGGATGGGAATAATTACGCGATGGCGGAAATAGTCATAATAGCCATCTCCCGATTGACGCTGACGCAGTAAACCCGCCTGGTGTAACAACTGTACTGGGTAACGTTTTTGCTCTACTAAGTAACGATACAAAGTTTCCCAACTATCTGGCGCGTAACCTAAGTTAAATTGTTGGATAGTTTCAGCTTTGAGTTTTCGGGCAAATAGGTAATGTAACGCTGTTTCGCCTTGGGGTTGGTATAGAGCGTGTTGATAAAAACGACTGGCGATCGCTAAAATCTCGTATAGTTGCTCTCGTAACGACAACTGTTGCTGTAATTGTTGGCGTTGCTCAGGTTCTAAAGTTTGTACTGTTACTTGATAGCGCCTTGCTAAGTCTAATACTACTTCGCTAAAAGATTGCTTTTGTAACTCCATCAAAAACTTAATCGCATCTCCACCCGCGTTACAGCCGAAGCAGTAATACATTTGCTTCGATTGACTGACGCTAAAACTAGGAGTTTTTTCGGTGTGAAAAGGACACAAACCAACAAAGCCTTTACCACCTTTGCGTAAAACAACGTGTTCGGAAATGACATCGTAAATGTCTGCTTTTTGTTTTACTTGCTCCACAGTATCGGGATGCAAGCGAGGAATTTGCATAATTTTTTATTATATATAGTCAATTATAAATAAACGGCGTTGCTGATTAAATGTATAAATTTTAGTGTAGAGACGTTGCATTGCAACGTCTTTCTTGCTTATTTCTCCACGCGGTTTGAATCTAGCAAATATAGCTTTGCACAAAGTCAATTACCGTATCGACTCCGATTTGCGTCTTTAAGTTAGTAAACACAAACGCTTTATCACCCCGCATTTTTTTAGTGTCGCGCTCCATGATGCCTAAGTCGGCTCCCACGTAAGGAGCAAGATCGATTTTGTTAATTACTAGCAAATCAGACTTAGTAATTCCTGGCCCACCTTTACGCGGAATCTTGTCTCCGGCGGCTACATCAATCACGTATATAGTTAAATCTACCAATTCTGGACTAAAAGTTGCTGCCAAATTGTCGCCGCCACTTTCCAAAAATACTAAATCCAGGTTAGAAAATCTTTGTTCTAATTGGGCGATCGCAACTAAGTTAATTGACGCATCTTCTCTAATCGCCGTATGTGGACAACCACCCGTTTCTACCCCGATAATGCGATCACTCTCTAAAGCCTGACTGCGGACTAAATACTGAGCATCTTCTTGAGTATAAATGTCATTGGTGACTACGGCAATATCATATTGTTGACGCAATGCTTTACACATAACATCTACCAAAGCTGTTTTACCAGAGCCAACGGGCCCTGCTACTCCGACACGAAAGGCATTCACGGATATTAGTTAAAACTATATTTTAACTCAAAAGGCTTTAACTGCGAAACAAGCGCGTATACTGGGTTTCGTGTGCCATACTTGCCAAAGATAAACCCCAAGAGCAACTACTAAGCTCATCATCTTCTAAGCTAATAATTTCTGTAGCCGCAGCGCTAATATTGGCGTGTAATTCGTGCAGTAAAATTTGTCCGGCGGTTTGTCCCAATGGAATCAATTTTACACCCGCAGTAATTAAATTAGTTGCCCAACTGTGCAAATAACCGAGAATTAAAGATTTTGAGTTTATTTGCTCTAAAGCGGCGAAAATTCCTAAACAAACAGCATAGTTACATTCACCCTGTAGACAAAAACTCTGCGCTTCTATAGGTTTAATTGCTAACAACAAGTGCATTAAACTTTGTCCCATTTGCCAGCTAGAGGCGCGTAACTCGCTAGTTTCTCTGGCGGCGGATAGCCATGTATTCCAGTAACTTAAAGCGGTTTTATCCTTCGAGACTGTAGCCTGGTAAGCCCGTAACATTACCGCCGCTTCGATGCGAATTGCACCATAACTTAACTCTTGCTCTAACCAATGCTTAAGAGAGTGGTTACTACTAATTGCTCCCCATTCTACCAGCGTCTCTAATCCTTCTGAGTAACTATAAGCTCCCACAGGTAAAGCAGGGCTAACTAGCTGTAACAAGCTTAAAACCTGACTATCCATCGCTATGATGCTTGTACGCGCCTTGTTCAGGAAAAAATGGCTGAATTTCAGTAATTACCTCAAAGTTTAGCTGTTCTAGCATTTTTTGCAATACTGGATCGGGTGCTAAACGTAAATAATGAGTAGAAATTTCTACAGGTACGTGACGATTGCCTAGGTGATAAGCAGCTTTGAGTAATTTTAAAGAATTAGTCGTAGTTACGGTAAAAACTGGCTCTGATTTGGCGCTAACTTGCACTAAAGTAGTTTCAGCGTAGTCTTGCAATAAATCCCCGTCTTGCAGTACCGTTCCTCTAGGTAAGTGTAAGTAGACAATTTCTCCTTCTACCGTTGTAAAACGATGGCGGCTGCGAGTACGTTCTTCCGCCGTTAGAGCTAAGGTAAGATTAACCAAAATATCCACATTTGGCGGCTTTATTTGCGTCAAAGTTAACATAATTAGCTTTAACCACGCAGACGGCGCAATTCTTGATTTACTCGTTTTTTAACGGCGGGATCGCTATTATACCTATTTTTGAGGGCGTTAAATTGCCCCACATCTAAACCATTCTCTCGAATCTTTTTGGCGGAAAACTCGCAAAAGCTTTCAAATTGATTGCGGATACCTTCGGAAAGATTAGCTAAAGCTTCTGGGCGATCGCAACTAACTTCTGGCACATTTCCCCCAGTCATACTACTAATTTTTTGCTGAGTATTTCGGCGCTCCATTTCAATTGCAAACGCAGCGTGGGCAAATTTGGCAATATCGTTATCGCTAAATTCTTGGGCGTAAGCAGCGCTACTAAAAACTATACTTCCAAAACGCCCAGAAACGTCGGGAGCAACTCCGCCAAGCAAACCTAGAGACGAAAAAACTACCACAATAAGACTGCGCGACAACATCCGGTTGGGGTAAGAATTAATTTGTAAAGGGGTGAGCATAATTTCCGAGCTTGGCAAAACTACAACACCGGATCGGTATCATTATGTTTTGAAGTATTTTAGACGTTATAAGTTCCAGCGATTAATTGCCATAAAAGAAAGTTTATCGCTAAGTTACAAAAAAATTTGACTTAGCTGGATAACCTTAGTTTGCAGCATAGCCCTTTCTTCGGCTCCTTGCTTGAGACTAACTTCCAACTCCAGCAACAAAGGTAGAGTAGCCACAAGTTGCTCGATGCTAAGAGACTTTACTTCTTGCTGAAGAAAGTAAACGCGGTTAGGGTTGCCAATTTCTGCTGCTTGAGCAATTACTTTTTTATCGCGCTCTTGAGCCTCCGTCATTATTTTTACCCATAACAGAGTCCGAAATTGTCCGACTAAGGTAGCAACAATTTTTAAACCAGGCTCGTTACGATTGAGTAATTGCGCTACCAATGTTAAAGCCTGGGCGGTATTTCCCTCAGCAATTACTTTTACTAAGTCTAAGCTTGTTTGTGATGTAGCTTGAACTAAATTATTGACAATATCTATACTTATTGGAGCTTGAGAGTCACCTGCATACAAACGCAACTTTGTCAACTCATTGTAAAGTTGGCGGGTATTGTTACCTACAGATTGGGCGATTAAAGTTGTGCTGCTAGAAGTAAGTTTTACCCCGACTTCTTGGGCAATTTTTTCTACCTGCTGTACTAGCTGCTTTGTCTCCCAAGGCGGAATTAGGGCAAATTCCTTAATTTCGGCGTATTCTTTCCACAAAGCTGTAGATTTAAGTCTGCCATCGGGTTTATTGCGGCTAGTTAGTAGCAAAACTGACGTTTCGGGAACTACAGGCAGAGTACGCTTTAATTGGGCAAGTAGATCGTCAGGGCATTGTTGACCAATAGTAGTATTTACAAGCCAAACTAAACGACTACCGCTTCCAAAAGGTGGAGTCATAGCTTGATTTAGCGCCTCAGTAGCCGCATCTTGAGTATCAGAGGTGTGTTGAGTATAGTTAAAACTAGCCCAGTTAGAATCGACAGTTTGAGCGCGCAATATCTGTACTGATGATGCGATCGCAAATTCATCATCTCCCCAATAGTAGTAAATTGGCATAAGAAAGTATTTGTTAGCTATACAAATTTTAAATGACTAATTTTGGCGTAAAATTTAACAAGGGAAGCGAGGCGACGGATCTTGGATGACAATTATCAGACTTATTTAAACCGGGTAGCAAAGCTGGCGATGCCAGAAAATTATAAAACGCAAGTGCAGCACATCCACTCATCGCCGAAGTTTAAACCACTTCCTGGAGGTGGGAGACAAGCTGTAGCTTTCCCTGGTTATACCGTAATTGCGCCCCCGGCTCAGGAAGACAACCAAAACAGCGATTTCTATCAAAGTCTCCAGAGCTTCCAAAAACAGCTTATTGAACTCGCTCCGCAGGATTTAATTGTACCTGTACCGCCGGGTAGCCTTCATGTTACCTTGGCAGATTTAATCTGGGAAAGTGCTTACTACTATGCCCAAGAAAATGTGGAAAAATTTGATATTCAGTTAATTAACGCCATCTCAAAAATATTTGAGCAGTATCAGCAATCGAAAACTATAGCAACTCTGGTAGAGTGGCAAATTTTGGGCATAACTATTATGCCAAGAGCGATCGGTGTTTCTTTAGTACCCAAAAATGAAAATGCTTATAATCAAATATTAAACCTGCGTCGAGCAATTTATCAAAGCCCCGATTTGACAGCTTTGGGCATGGAACAGCACTATCACTTTACGCCCCATATTACGTTAGGCTATTTTGGGGAAGTTGCACCAAGCTTAGAGCGCGATCGCCTTAGCAAGACAATTAGCGAACTAAATCAACAATTGTCAGACTATCCATTGAAAATTTATCAAGCCGAGTTGCGGAAGTTTGATGATATGACGCACTATTACCGCGAACAAGATTGGTCAATTTTGACATTTTAATTGCGGTATGCTGCCTATTCATCCCATTATGGTACAAAGTTTCGCCGCCATCGATGGCGAAATTGGAGCGCACAATTTTAATCCCTTGGAGTATGCAATTATTCGGCGAGTAATTCACTCTACGGCAGATTTTGAGTTTAAAGAATTGATTTACTTTAGCACTGGCGCGATCGCCTCTGGAGTGGCAGCTTTACGTCGTGGCGTACCGATTATTACGGATGTAAGTATGGTTAAGCAAGGGATAACTAACTTAGTTGCTCAAACTTTTAATAACCCGATAATTAGCGCTGTAGAGAGAGTATCTGTCGCGCTTCCCGGCAAAACTCGCACCGAAACAGGTTTAATGGAATGTTGGCGAGAGTTTCCCGAAGCAATTTACGTAATTGGCAATGCTCCTACAGCGCTTTTAGCTCTATGTAATCAGGTAAAATCTACCTCTATTAATCCAGCCTTAGTAATTGGCGCACCCGTTGGTTTTATTTCGGTTGTAGAATCAAAAGCCGCTTTAGCAAATACTCCGGTTAATCAAATTCGGATTGATGGGCGCAAAGGTGGATCTCCTGTCGCCGCAGCGATTGTTAACGCGCTAATTGCGATCGCCTGGGATATCTAATGTAGAGACGTTGCAGTACAACGTCTAATTACTGTAGGAGTTAAGATTTTGTGAAAATCCACGTAGTCGGGATTGGTTTAGATGGCGCTGTGGGGCTAACAGACGCAGTAAGGGAGATAGTTAGTACAGCCACATTATTAATAGGTAGCGATCGCCATTTAAGTTATTTTCCCACCCATCCCGCCAAGCGCCTAACTTTGGGAGATTTTACCCAAGCAATTAATCTAATTCTTACCTCAGTAGATGAATGTATCGTAATTTTAGTTTCGGGCGATCCTTTATTTTTTGGTTTAGGGCGACTGCTGCTATTAAAATTACCCTCAGAAAATCTGACTTTTCACCCGCATTTATGCGCCGTACAGTTAGCTTTTAGCTCTATTAAAGTCCCCTGGCAAGATGCCTGTTTTGTCAGCGTTCACGGGCGTTCTAGCGACCAATTGATTCAAGTTTTGCAGCAAGGCAAAGAAAAAATTGCCATTTTAACAGATGGAGTTAATACCCCAAGTGCGATCGCGCAATTGTATTTAGCTTTAGATTTACCTACCAATTACAAATTCTGGGTATGCGAAAATTTAGGCGGCGACAAAGAGCAAGTTAGTTGCTTTTGGGCTTCAGAATTAATTGAGCGAACTTTTGCACCTTTAAATGTCGTTGTTTTACTTCGCCAGGAAACAAGGGATTTAGACATTACACAATTACCGCACTTTGGCATCAGCGATCGCCATTATTTAGGTTTTAGCGATCGCCCTGGCTTAATGACGAAGCGCGAAATCCGGGTTTTGGTATTGGGAGAGCTTGCTTTACAATCTCAACAAGTAGTTTGGGATATTGGCGCGGGTACGGGTTCAGTTTCTATCGAAATTGCGCGTTTATGCCCTAATTGCCAAGTATACGCGATTGAAAAAACTGCCGTTGGTTACGGATTAATTACTGAAAATTGCCGCCGTTTTCAAGTAGATAATGTTGAGGCTATTCTTGGCGCAGCGCCGGATAGTTTAATCAATTTACCCAATCCCGATCGCGTTTTTATTGGTGGTAGTGGCGGAAATTTGGCGCAAATATTAAACCAGTGCGATCGCATCTCTCCCCAAGGAGTAATAGTTTTAGCCCTAGCTACAGTGGAACATTTAACGATGGCTTTATCTTGGTTAAGCGATCGCCAGTGGAATTACGGGCTATTACAAGTACAATTGTCTCGCTCTGTACCTGTCGCCCACTTAACGCGCTTTTCTCCCTTAAATCCCATCACAATTATTACTGCAACCCCAGCCCCAAAACCGCCCCAATAGCTAGTAAAAAACTAATCCCTGTTAATCCCGCCAACGGCTTTCCATACTTCCCGGTTACTACTTGGGGTACTTTGCCTGTATAGGTTACTAGCTCTAAAGTGTCTAAGGTGGCGATCGCCCACACCAAAACGCTATGCAATCCCCAAGCTAAACCCAAGTTTCCCTTATCTACATATCTTGCTAATACGAAAACCATTCCCATTAACCACAATCCGGGTAGCTGCGGTAACGTCTCTTTTTGTTCCCAAACTAAATGTAGTACGGCAAAAATCAAACTTCCAATTGCTGCGGCTATGTATATTGAGAAGTCTTGCTGCAATTGCGTCAATACAAAACCACGAAATACTAATTCTTCAATTGCGCTAATCCCAACTGCTACAAGTAAAATTGGCAGCGTAACGGATATAATTTTTTTTCCTGCTATGTCCCACTTTACCCAACCTAGCAGAGTTTGCAATCCAAATAAAATCACTAAACCAGTTGCACCAATTACAAATCCTATCCCCAGAGATTGTAAAATTGACCAATTCCAGACTAAGCCATAACTTGAAAAAGAATTACCAAATATTTTGTTAGCTCCCCATAAAACTAAAGGAGCTATTAGATAAAGTGATGCTAGTAGGGGTAGTTTTTGCTCTGAACTTATCGGCTTGAAAGGTTGCCAACTAGCAGAAGTGTCCTTATTTTTTTGCAAAATAATTGTACTGGCGACGGCTATTGGCAACCACAAACAAACCCAAGTAGCAAAAAAAATTGTTACTTGAAGCAGCGATGAAGGTTTTGCACTCAAAAACTCCAGCAAAAAAATCTCTGCTAAGTTTACACCCGATTTTAATCCCATCATCACACTGCAATAGTTTTCCAAGCTGAAGTTACTAAAACTTAGCAGGGGCTAGTCCTTCCTTTTTCCCCTAGCCATTTTCACAGCGATATTTTAGTAGTTACCTTAACTACCTTTAAATTTATTTATTCTTCGTCCTCGTCGCCGTCGCTACCATTTTTGTCACTGTCAATCTGAATTAAGTGGATATGCTTATAACCTAGCTTGATTTCAAATTGATCTCCACTTTTCAAACCCATTTGCTGAGTATAGGTTGCGCCGATCACGATTTGATAGTTTTTGTGAACGCTGACTTTATTCGTTGGTTCCCGTCCACGACCATCTTTTGGCTTTTCGGGGCTAAGAGGAATTCCTCTAGCCGCTAACAATGCGTCATAAAAATCTGTTAGATTAACGCGAGTTTGATTATTTTTAGTTACGGTGTAATATCCACAACGCTTGGCTCTTTCTCGACGTGGTAAGTCGGAAAGTTCTTTAACCTTTTGCAGTAGTGCTTTTCCTGTTAATGGTGAAGTTTCTGTAGTCATCTTACTCAAATATCCTTACAATTTCCAAACAAACAAACAGCAGTTTATGCTATTTCATCCACTTATAAAAATATAGCCTCAAATCTCTCCTTTTACACATCTTTTCTAGTTTATTTACATTTTAGTCAGCTTTTACTAGAGTTATTAAGTCAATCGATAGTTTATAAAGTTTACCTTAGACAAGTGATTTTATAGCAACATAGAAACTTTACATTAAAATTTTTACTTACTGCTCTAAGCGTTTACATCCACTTTTCCTTGCCACTTAATTTTATAAGTTTGATAATTATGCTTATAACTACCAAAAAATTAAATTGCTACAGGGCAACTGTTACAAGGGAAATTAGAGTCAAATATCAGCCTCAAGATATATCTATGGCTACAAAATTATTTGCTATTAGTTATTGCTGGCACTAAAAATAAAGGAGATGAGTTTAAAAAAGCGACCTAGAAGCACTTGCTTTGATAGCTTTAGTTTTACTAATAAGCTTGTACTAAGGGATGATCGCCAACAAGTAATACTGCTGAGAAAGAAGACTACAATTGTAGACTTGAAGCCAAAGCCAGTTATTAAACTTAAATATTTTGCTGAAAATAGCAGCTTTTTGCGGAAAATTTAGCGATAGAATTAACTGTAGGGGTGGATAGCAAGAAAGATAGAATTAAAATAAGCAGCGATCGCACCCGATAATAGATTACCCTTCGTCAAGCGGTAAAAATTATTTCCGCTCGTCAGCCAATAAAAATACTAATATTTTCCTGTAAAGATGCAAGTTATTTTTAAAATCCTCCGGCAATCTGGTAATGCTGCACCACAAGTTGAAAGTTACGAGTTAGAGGTTGAAGCTGGCAATACAATTTTAGATTGTCTGAATAAAATTAAGTGGGAGCAAGACGGAACTTTAGCCTTTCGCAAAAATTGCCGCAATACTATTTGTGGTAGTTGTGCAATGGGAATTAATGGGCGTTCGGCTTTAGCTTGCAAAGAAAATGTTGGCAGTGAAGTAAAGCAATTGTATGGTACAAACAACCTAACTAACGGGATTATCCCAGAACTAACTGTTGCCCCAATGGGCAATATGCCTGTAATTAAAGACTTAGTAGTAGATATGAGTAGCTTCTGGAATCAATTAGAAGCTGTAAAACCCTACGTTAGTACCGATGCAAAGGTTCCTGAAAGAGAATTTTTGCAAACACCCCAGGAACGCTTAAAAATAGACCAAAACGGCAATTGTATTATGTGTGGGGCTTGTTACTCTGCTTGCAATGCTAGAGAAGTAAACCCCGAATTTGTCGGCCCTCACGCCTTGGCTAAAGCCTACCGCCTGGTAGCAGATAATCGCGATGGGGAAGCTGACAGTAGGTTAAAGGAATATAACAAAGGTACTCAAGGAGTATGGGGTTGTACTCGTTGTTTTAATTGCAATACTGTTTGTCCGATGGAAGTAGCGCCTTTAGACCAAATTACCAAAATTAAACAAAAAATTCTCGCCGATAAAGAGGTAGAAAACAGCCGCCAAATCCGTCACCGTCAGGTATTAGTAGAATTGGTTAAACAAGGTGGTTGGATTGACGAACGCGCTTTTGGGTTGCAAGTAGTGGGCAATTACTTACGGGATGTGAGAGGCTTACTTAGTATTGCTCCTTTGGGACTGCGAATGTTGGCTAGAGGCAAGTTTCCGCTATCTTTTGAGCCTTCAGAGGGTACGGCGCAAGTGAAGGCGCTGATTGAGTCGGTACAAGCGCTGAAAGAGTAGTTTAGCGTGGTTGGGTGGGGACAAGTAGGCGACTTTCTGCACGGTTGTAAACTAATATATCCCACTGACCATTGACATTAGACTCGAAAGCAATAGTATTACCATCATTGCTGATAGTTGGGTTTTGAACTTGGGCTTGTAAGTTGGGTATAAGGTTGCGCGATTGACGCAATTGCAAGTCGTAAAGAAAAATTCCCGCAATCCCTTGACGACTAGCCGTAAAAACAATGTAGCGTCCGTCGCTCGAAACATCGGGATGAGTTGCAATTGTATCTAACTGATTTAAGCCTGGTAAATCAGTTAAACTTTGGGCGATAGTATCAAATAGATAGACATTTTGACGACCAGCGCGATCGCTTGTAAAAATAATATATCTTCCGGCTATTTTGGGAGTAATATCGCTACTAGGACTATTTAAGCTTTTACCGCCCGGATCGAAAGGATAGCTTAATAAACCCGAATAGCCCGTACAGCCACTTAGTAAGCTAATTAAGACAATTATTAGCGCCAAAAGAGATCGGATCATGAATATTAGGGCGATGTCCCAGGGAGGGGAGAATCAGGAAGATCCAATTCTACATTAGTCCCTCGATCTAATACTTCAATATCCCACTGACCGCGAAGACTACCTTCAAAGGCAATAAACCGACCGTCAGGACTAATACTGGGATTGCGTACCAAGCCTTGATACCATTGGTTGAGAATTTGGGGAGTATGAGTAATGCGATCGTACAGCACCATGATTTGCGTACCCCGATTGCTCGTCACATACACAATATAGCGCCCCGTATAGCTAATACTAGGATTTTCAACAATGGTTTGCCGTTGATTCAAACGCGGTAAAGGGACTAATTGCTGCAATTGCAAGTCGTACAACAAAATATTGCGACTTTCTGCACGGTTAGAAACATAAGCTAAATACCGCCCATTACCGCTTAGGGCTGGCTGTTCTTCGGTATAGCGGCTATTGAGCGCTCCAGAACTAATAATATTATCACCGCTTGGAGTGCAAGCGATTGTTAGAACAATTAACCCCAAGCTAAAACTCCAACGCCAGCAGCGTTGGAGTAATGATTTTATCGAAAACTTTTTCACATTCTCGACGCAGCGAAAGCGAGTCATGTTAAAACTGGTCAAAATCTGTAGAACTATCAGAATCGTCATCCTTAGAGCGATCAATCGGCTTGTAATCTACATAATCTGTGGGGATAGCTTCATCGTCTCTAGAAGGCTGTACGCTTTCTCCAGTAGGGCGACGCTTGCGCGGTCTAGGAGAAGGGGTGTCTGTATTTTCAAAATTAGATTGCACAGGGGCGTTATTATTACGCGATCGCTTTTTGATGCTACTAGAAGCTGTACTCCCTTCTTCGTCTGAATTTTTGGTTAAATCCCACGAGGGTTTTTTGGGCGAATCCCATTCGTCTTGGTAGCGAGTTTCTACCCGTGAAGGCGATGAGCGGCGTTGGCGCGGTTTATCTTCTTGTTGGCGATCTACATTTCGACTGGATGAACGTCGGGGTTGCTCATCTTCATAGCTATCATTAGGGAGACGGCGGCGAGGAGTTTCTTCTTCGTAGGACGGGTCGGGGCGACTTGCTCTTGGATCGCGGCTTCCAGGAATCCGGGGACGCACGGGGCGATCGTAATCAAATTCTACTTCGTCTATTTCTGCTTGCTGATAGTAATTTCCTACCGGGCGATCGTCGTCTACGATCTTTGTGTTGCGCTTGGCTTGCTCGGTCGCAATACCTCGAAGCCGGATACTTTCAACGGCAAAAAACACCGTAGAACCAACTAATAGCACCTGACCAAATTGTAAAATCGGGTCTAGTCGCCATCCTTGGGTAACTAAAATGATGCCACAAACTAGACCTATGGCTGCAAAAAATATATCGTGATCCCGTGATAATTCTGGGCGAACCGAGCGCAGGAAGTACAACGCCGCCCCGGCTACTGCTAGCAAAATCCCTAATAGGGTATGCGTTCCAGTCCCAAAATTTACCTGGGCGAGAGTAGTCACCCCGTTCAGCCCAAAATTTATCATTATTATTTTACCAACACTCAAATCTATGTTAACTACTTGTGATTAAAATTTCTAGTCTAATTGCACTTGTAAGCCCGATTGTCTCAATTTTATAGCTGCGCTTTTAGGGAAGCCTGGAAAAATAAAAAGCCTCGGTTTCGGTCTTGAACAATTGACGCATACCGAGGATAAAAGTAGCTTGTTTGCTGTTTAAGCCTTATTTATTTGGGAGCCAGCGATCACTGGCTTCCAAGAGGCTTAGGAGCGTTCAACTTTATCTTTTTGGCTAATAAAAATTAGAAAAGCCGTGGCGGGAATCACAATAATTACTGCACCAGCCAGCAAACTATAAAAGAAATTCATTAAAGAAGGGGTCATTTATTGTCAACCTTTGTTTACACACTGCACTTTAATTTTAATCGTCTGTTACACCCCTTGCATAGAAGTTTTTGGGCGTTAGTTGTATTTGTTCGGGCTGAGAACCAATACGTTAAAATGATGTATTGGTTTATTTACAAACTTAAATTTTTTTGAGATGAGACTTCGCGTAAACAATTTATGAGTGCTATTACTATTACTACCTGGGTTTTGGGAATATTTCTGGGTCTAATGATTTTACTGTTTATTTTCCGTATCGTTCTTAGTTGGTATCCCCAAGTAAACCTCAATCGCTTGCCATTTAATTTGGTAGGTTGGACAACAGAACCTTTTTTAGTCCCGGTGCGGAAGCTAGTACCCCCCATTGGCGGTGTTGATATTACGCCGATTATCTGGATTGGAATTTTTAGCTTAGTTAGAGAAATACTCATTGGTCAACAAGGCTTGCTCAGAATGTTTGCCCAGTTGCAGTAGGTTATTCTTTGGGGGGAAACATGACTTTTTCAATAAAATCGGTGTAAATTTCCCCGGCCAAAAATTCTGGGGTTTCCAAAATTCTTTGGTGAAAGCCGATAGTAGTAGGTACGCCCGTCAAGGCAAATTCTCGCAATGCTCTTTTCATGCGCTTAATGGCACTAGGGCGATCGCTTCCCCATACAATGAGTTTACCAATCAACGAATCGTAGTAAGGCGGAATTTGATAATCGGTATAAATGTGGGAATCGATGCGAACTCCTGGGCCGCCAGGGGGCAAGTAACCGCTAATTCTGCCCGGTGCGGGACGAAAATCGCGATCGGGGTCTTCGGCATTAATTCGACATTCAATCGCATGACCCCTTAACACTACTTGCTCTTGGGTTTGCTGCAATTTTTCTCCTTGAGCAATTCTAATTTGTTCGGCAACTAAATCGAAGCCCGTCACCATTTCTGTTACGGGATGTTCTACTTGAATGCGAGTATTCATCTCCATAAAATAAAACTCGCCATTGGGTGCTAATAGAAATTCCACCGTCCCTGCGCCAGTGTAATTAATTGATTTAGCCGCCCGTACTGCCGCCGCGCCCATTTTCTCCCTTAATTGAGGGCTTAAAGCGGGGCTAGGGGCTTCTTCTAGTAGTTTTTGATGGCGGCGTTGAATTGAACAATCCCGTTCGCCTAGGTGCAGCACATTACCGTAATTATCGGCAAGAATTTGAAACTCTATATGGCGGGGGCGTTCGACAAATTTTTCTATATACAGCCCTGGATTGCCAAAACTAGCCTCTGCTTCCCCCCTAGCGGCAAAAAATAGCTTAGTTAGGTCGGTGCGATCGCGTACTAGCCGCATTCCCCGCCCACCGCCGCCTGCGGTGGCTTTAATCATTACCGGGTAGCCAATAAAATCCGCCAGTTCTTGAGCGGCTTTCTCGTCTTGCAGTAAGCCCTCACTACCCGGTACAGTGGGTACACCCGCCGCGATCATAGTTGCTTTAGCAGTAGATTTGTCTCCCATTGCCCTCATTGCTTCCGGGGTTGGGCCAATAAAAGCGATTTTGTGATCGGCACAAATTTCGGCAAACCGGGCATTTTCTGCTAAGAAGCCATAGCCGGGATGAATAGCTGTGGCGTTGCGAGTCAAAGCGGCGGCAATTATTCTCGGTATATTTAGGTAACTTTTACTACTAGGTGCTTCACCAATACAAACCGCTTCATCAGCTAGTTGGACATGGAGGGCGTGGCGGTCAACGGTAGAATGTACAGCAATAGTTGCGATGCCCATTTCTTCGCAGGCGCGCAGGATGCGTAAAGCAATTTCTCCACGATTGGCAATTAATATTTTATCGAACTGCATTTTTTAACAATAATGTCTGTATCAGTTAAGTTGCCATCCTTCGAGGACTAACTGCAAGCAATATATTTTAGAGTAGTTTTGAGTCAAATAATTATATTTAATTTCAAATTGGGGTTTTAAAGTCCCAAGTAGCAGCAATTTAGAAGTATTTTATTCTTCCTTGCAAAAAGATGTTAGATTAGTTTATGCCAGTAGCCCGTGCGGATGTGGCGGAATTGGTATACGCGCACGCTTGAGGTGCGTGTGGGCTTGCCCTTGCGAGTTCGAGTCTCGCCTTCCGCATTGTCAAGTAAAAGTCCTGAGTATTAATTTACCTAGGACTTTTACTTTTTTAGGAAAGCAAGTTTTCTAGTAATTGTTTATATTTAAGATAAATAATAAAGTTTTGTAAATAAAATTGACTGCAATTACTACGGCAAACAGCGTAACTTTACCGACAACATGGCACAGTCTTGCACCTTTATGGCAAGGAAAGGAGACAGAGGTGCAAAAAGGTTTACCCCACACTCAGTTAGCACCAGCTTGGCAGTTATTACTATTGGGTGATGGTTCACCGACGCGACACTTACAATTACTAACGGGTGAACCCACGGAAGTAGATGTCATTGATATGTCTTTGATTGGGGTAGATTTGGACGGTGCGCCGGATTTGATTCAAGCTGTACCAGAACCAAGAGTAAGAAGACAAGTATGGCTGCGGACTGCTTCAGATCAGCGCCTAGCTTATGCTACTTCTTGGTGGGAAGCAAGTCATGTGGATGAGTATTTACAAAACCGCTCTTTACCAATTTGGGCTAGTTTGACTCGCTTACGGACAGAGTTGTATAGAGATGTGCAAGGGATTTATTACGGAAATTGTGCGGCTTTAGAGTCAGCTTTTGAACAACCGGGCCCTTTTTGGGGACGACATTACCTGTTTTGGCATCATGGACAGCCGTTAACGCTGATATATGAAGTGTTTTCGCCTTATTTAACTAAGTATTTGGGCGCAATGCAGTTAGAGAACAAGGTTTAAGTTTTGAAAGCGCGATCGCACTTGTTAGAGTAAAAATAAAAATCAAGGGTGGTTATAAGTGCAAACCCAGCAAAGATACTATACTCCTGACGAATATTTGACACAAGAAGAAGTTGCAGAGTTTCGCAGTGACTATCGAGATGGAGAAATTGTATCAATGACGGGTGCGTCGATTAATCACAATCAAATTGCTGGTAATGTCTACGCTTTTTTGAAATTCATGCTACGTAAGACAGATATTAAGCCATACATTGGTGATTTACGGCTATGGATTCCTCAATATCGCCAGTATACTTATCCAGATGTTTTTTTGATTCAAGGTCAACCTGTTTTTCAAGAGCGACGTACTGATACAATTATCAATCCTCGCTTGATTGTAGAAGTTTTATCAAAATCTACCAAAGATTACGATCGCACCGATAAATTTCGTTATTACCGTTCTATTGCTGAACTTCAAGAATACATACTAATTAACCAGTACAAAATAGAAATTGAGCATTATACAAAAGCTCAGGAGAACTCCTGGCTGTTTCGAGCTTACGAAGCTAGTACAGACAGGATAGTTCTTACTTCGATTAACCTAGAAGTGACAATTGAAGATATCTACGAAAATGTAGAATTTGATTTAGGCGATCGCAGTCTTACTTAATCGATTTTCTTAATGCGATCGTGTAGTACCTCTGATAATAAAGGGGATAGCTCTTTATTCAACCGTCCGGCTTTGACAAACTCAGCGTAAGTATCTGCTTCAATTGCTAACAGTTCTTCTCGTAGTTGCTCGGTTATAAAGCTTTGAAGGTTGGGATACTCTTGTTGTAACTGGTTAATTTCTATTTTAATATCTTCAATACCTCCTTTAATTAAAGCTTCTTGATAACGGTAAAATTCTGGATCTATACCGGGACTCTGGTTTGTTTGCAGGTGTTGTAAGACGCGATCAAGGGCAACTTGGCGCGCCACAAATTCCATATACTGCTGGCGTAAGGGGCGATCGCCCATCAATTTTAGCTTTTGCAGTAATGGTTCGATCGTTAACCCCTGAAATAGCAGCGTAAATAAAACGACTCCAAACACTGTAGCAATAATCTTATCTCGCTCTGGCAGAGAGGCAGGTACGCTCAAGGCTAAAGCAATGGACACAGAACCGCGCAAACCGCCCCACCAGAGTATAGTTTGCTCTGGCAAACTAATTGCAGATTTGACAAAGTAATTGCTGAAACTGCTAAGGGTATAAATGGCGATCGCCCGCGTTAAAATCATGGCGGCGATCGTCACGACAATAATTCCTATGTTGTCTCCCAGAGTGGAAAAATGAACTTGGTCGCCAATTAGCAAGAACACAATCGAGTTGACGAAAAATGCTAGAAATTCCCAGAATTCACTTACAATAATCCGAGTCCGGGGATTCATACCGATGCGAGAACCAAAGTTACCCAAAATTAAGCTAGTCGTCACCACCCCAATTACTCCAGAACCGCCCAAATCTTCAATAATCAAGTAAGTACCGTAAGCAGCAACCAAGGTTAACGATTGTTCCACTAAGGGCAAATCAAATCTTTGGGTCAAGTAAGAGATGCCATACCCAATTAATCCGCCCATTGCTACGCCAATGCCCACAACGGTCAAAAATTGCCCAAAAATTGGTTGGAATGCTAATTCTGTCTTTCCTAAAGACAGTGTCACCAAAAAACCAAAGGCAACTACCGCCATCCCATCGTTAAATAAGCTTTCGCCTTCCATCAGAGTAGTTAGACGATTTCCTACACCCAATTCTCGAAACAAAGCTGTGACCGAAACTGGATCGGTAGCAGATAGAATAGCCCCAAGAAGTAAAGCCGTATTTAGTGAGAGTCCCGCCAGTTGATTTAGACTAAGTGCCATCCCCACAATCGAAATAACGACTCCCATGATCGCATAAAGGCAAATCGTGACTAAGTTTTGCTTCAAGTCCGACCATTTTAAATTCCAAGCAGCTTCAAATAGGAGCGGGGGCAGAAAAATTGATAGGATTAATCCAGGGGAAAGTTCTACTAGACGCACATCAGCAAAGGCTAACACTAACCCTACAATTACAAGTAGCAAGGTGTAGGGAATTTTCCGAAACCAGCTAAATATCTGGGGTAGTGTCGCCACGCTTAAAGACACTGACAGAACCAAAAGAAACTGCTTTAAGTTGGCTTCAATTGCTACTTCGCCTATGGCTGACTCAGGTGTCATGTTCTAAATCCTAGTGAACTTCAAAAATTGATTTTACTTAGACTGTTGTTAGATAATAACTACCTGGAGATAGGACTTTAATCCCAAACTCGACTACTTCCGCATTAGCAGCTTGATTGATTACACAGTAACGAATCTTTAGGCTGGGCTATTTTGAGCCATAACGCTGATAAGAGGATTTTTTCGCGATCGCCACTCGCTTTCAAAACTGCCTGATATTGCTCTTCAATATCTTTTTTGTCCCACTCTGAAGAAACTGAGGGAAATTCTTGGCTGTTTTGAGCTTATTAATCTAGTGTGGAAAAGATAGTTTTTGCTTCAATCAATCTGAAAATGACGATTAAAGATATCTATAAAAATGTAGAATTTGATTTAGGCGATCGCATTTGAGAATTAAGCGATCGCTTCTTCCTATCAAGCTTAAACTTTAGTTGGCTCTAGCATTAACTTAGAACGCTTGATAGTTTCGGGAATTGCGATCGGATAATTACCATTAAAGCAAGCAGAACAAAAATTAGTCGGATCTTCTTTTGTTGTTTGCAGCATTCCTTCATGACTTAGATAAGCCAAAGAATCTACTTCTAACAACTTCGCTATTTCCTCTACAGACTTAGTAGCTGCGATTAGTTGCTCTTGGTTATCGGTGTCAATCCCGTAGAAACAAGGATGAGTTACAGGGGGCGAAGATACGCGCATATGTACTTCCGTTGCTCCCGCATCGCGGAGAGCTTTTACTAACTTGCGGCTAGTTGTTCCCCTAACAATGGAATCATCAACAATGATTACTCGCTTACCAGCTAATACATCTTTAAGCGGGTTTAGTTTCATGCGGATACCAGACTCGCGCATTGTTTGCGTAGGCTGAATAAATGTTCTCCCTACATAACGATTTTTAATTAATCCTTCAGCGTAAGTAATGCCCGACTCTTGAGAAAAACCAATCGCCGCCGGGATGCCCGAATCTGGTACGCCAATTACAATATCAGCGTCTACAAAAGATTCTTTTGCTAGTTGTCGTCCGATTCGCATCCGATAGCTGTACAAGCTTTCGTTATTCATAATGCTATCGGGCCTTGCAAAGTAAATCATTTCAAAGATGCAAAGCTTGCGTTGGGGCTGTTGCGCCCAGTGGAAAGAAGCTAATCCTTCACTTGTAATCCAAACCAATTCTCCCGGTTCTACATCGCGCAAGTAAGTAGCGCCAATAATGTCTAAACCGCAAGTTTCTGAAGCTAAAACATAACGCTCTTCTTTGGTATCTAAAGTGCCAATTACTAAGGGACGAATACCGTTGGGATCGCGTACTCCCATCATGCCTACGGGCGTACCAATGACTAAGCTAAAAGCTCCTTTGCAGCGTTGAAAGGCACTAATTGCCCCATCTAACCATTCTTTACCTGCATCAATTTCTTCGGCGATCGCAAAGGCTATTACTTCCGAATCTGTAGTAGTCAGTAAATTATGCTTATTTTGCAACAACTCCTCGCGTAAAGCTGGAGTGTTGACTAAATTGCCATTGTGTGTTAGAGCTAAAGCTCCACGTTTAGTTTGTAAAACTGCTGGTTGAGCATTTACAACCCGGCTAGAACCTGTAGTAGAGTAGCGAGTATGACCTACGGCTAGGTTTCCGGGCAACTTATTTAAATTTGTTTCGTTAAAAACTTGGGATACTAATCCCATTTCTTTATGCAAGTGAACTTGATCGCCGTCAAAAGTAGCAATTCCTGCCGATTCTTGACCTCGGTGCTGCAACGCATACAAGCCAAAGTAAGTAAGCTTGGCAACATCTTCCCCTGGTGCAAATACACCAAACACGCCACAAGCTTCCTCTGGCTTATCCGCAGGATGGTTTGATTCGGACATATTTGGCTCATCCTTGATAGTGTCGGCGGGGGGATAGTTGGGGTTCATGCTTCAGCTTTACTCCTGAAAAGTATGCAAATTGTGGTGTAAAAAAATTTAACGATATGAATTGCTTATTGGTTTAAAAGGATTCTTTTATAATTTTTAACTAGACTTAATAAAACGTTAATAAGCATTAATTACAAGATTAACGTAATTATGCTCATTGAGAACAAAATTGCTTTAAGTGTTTAGGCGGCGTTCGATAGCATTATGGAAAGCGTTACCCATTTCTTTGATACTAACGTCAATTAAAGAGCGATCGCTCTTAGCGCTACGCTTTGCGTAATCGCCTGTAGTAAAAATCTGTAAAGATTTGGTACTACTAACCACACCGATTTTTTGCCAATTATTTCCTAATTGCTGTTGTAAATAAGCTTCCCAAACCTCTGCATGGGCGGGAGAGATAGAAACTAAAATCCGTCCGGTAGCTTCTCCAAAGAGCATTTCATCAGGGCGCAAAGTAGAACTTGATAAGACGTGGACTTGCGCCCCTAAGTTTCCAGCAATGCAAGATTCGGAAAGAGCAACAGCAATTCCTCCTTCGGAGCAATCGTGAGCAGAGCGCACCCAACCGTTACCAATTCCTTGACGACAAGCAGCCTGAACGCGGCGTTCTAAGTCAAAATTTACCTGGGGTGGTTTTCCCGCTACAAGTCCGTGTATTGTGGCTAAATACTCCGAGCAACCGAGAGTTATTCCTTGATCACATCCTAATAAATAAATTAAATCTCCTTCATTTTGCCAACCTTGTCCGCAAACATGAGTTAAATCGGCAATTAAACCTACCATTCCGATTACAGGAGTGGGATAAATAGGCTGAGGTGTGCCATTAGCATCAAGGGTTTCATTATAGAGAGAGACATTACCGCCTGTAACGGGTGTTTTCAATTCTCTGCAAGCTTCGGCAATTCCTCTACAAGCTTCGGCTAATTGCCAGTACCCAACGGGGTTTTCTGGGCTACCAAAGTTTAAGTTGTCGGTGACAGCAATAGGTTCTGCGCCCACACAGCTAAGATTACGGGCGGCTTCAGCAACTATGGCTTTTGCGCCTTCATAAGGATCTATGTATACATAGCGGGGATTGCAATCAACCGTAGCGGCAACTCCTTTATTATGCGATCGCAAGCGGATGACTGCCGCATCTGCGCCCCCAGGGAGTAAAACTGTATTATTTTGAACTTGGTGGTCGTATTGGCTGTAGATCCAGCGCTTAGAGGCAATATTTGGCGCATCAAGGAGAGTAATTAAGATATCTTGCCAAGAATAGAAGCTACCTTCTATTTCGATGCCATCTGGGGTACAAGTAGGTAAGGTTGCGATCGTCCATTCGGCAGCTTTAACGGCATACTCTGGCGGTTGGCTCAATAGTTCGTGATGATAAAGCGGTGTATTTTCTGCCAAAGCGGCGGCGGGAACAACGGCTGCGACTTCACCTTTAAAGAGAATTTTGACAATTGGCTCGGCGATAACTGTCCCCGCTACTACTGCTTGTAATCCCCAGCGATGGAATATCTCAATTAGCTCTTGTTCTCGCCCTTTGTGTGCTACAAATAGCATCCGCTCTTGAGATTCTGATAGCAGATATTCGTAGGGAATCATCCCGCTTTCGCGCACGGGAATTAAGTCTAAATCTAGTTCAATCCCCACCCCACCTTTTGCCGCCATTTCTGAGGTTGAACAAGTAATTCCGGCTGCTCCCATATCTTGCGCCGCTACCACTGCGCCAGTTTTAAAAGCTTCTAAACACGCTTCAATTAAAGACTTTTCTAAAAAAGGGTCGCCTACTTGCACGGCGGGGCGGTCTTTTTCTGATTCGGCGCTGAGTTCCGCACTGGCAAAACTTGCCCCTCCCATCCCATCTCGTCCGGTAGTCGAACCTACATATAATACTGGGTTTCCTATCCCTGCGGCTCCTGACTTGACTATTTCGGGAGTTTCCATTAAACCTAATGCCATTACGTTTACTAATGGGTTGCCAGAATAAGCTGCATCAAAATAAACCTCACCGCCAACGGTGGGAACGCCGACACTGTTGCCATAGTGAGAAATACCTGAAACTACACCATTAAACAATCGACGAACCCGCGCATCATCTAAAGAGCCGAAACGCAGGGAGTTTAATAAGGCAATGGGACGCGCCCCCATTGTGAATATATCTCTAAGAATGCCTCCTACGCCTGTAGCTGCGCCTTGGAAGGGTTCTATCGCTGAGGGGTGGTTATGGGATTCAATTTTAAAAGCTAGTTGCACTCCGTCGCCTAAGTCTACTACACCAGCATTTTCACCAGGGCCTACAAGTATGCGCTCTCCTGTAGTAGGAAATTGTTTAAGTAAAGGGCGAGAGTTTTTATAACAGCAGTGTTCCGACCACATTACCCCAAACATTCCTAATTCTGCTTTGTTGGGTTCGCGCCCTAGTCGATTGACTATTTCAGTATATTCTTCAGGCTTTAAACCTTCATTGGCAATTTCTTCAGGAGTAAAAGACATGGCGGCTAGGGCAAAAACGGCACAGGCTCAATTTTATCTATAATTGTCAACATTAGGTAAGGGAATAGGCGATCGCTAAATTATTACTATCGATTAAAAAAGAGATCGCAAGCAAGCTTGACAATTAACAGCGAAACCACTGCTATAAATAAAACTCTAACAAAAGCACTCCCTTTAGCAATGGCTAACTTAGCCCCAATAACCGCACCGATGACATTACACGCTGCCATGGGTAAAGCAATACCATAAATAATGTGATTGGTAGCAGCAAAATAAATAGTTGCAGCTAAATTTGTTGAAAAATTAACAACTTTAGCTGACGCAGATGCTTGAAGGAAGTCAAAGCCCAAAATACCAATGAAAGTAAAAATCAAAAAACTACCTGTTCCTGGCCCAAAAAAACCATCATAAAAGCCGAGGGATGTCCCAATAATTGCCGCATATAAACTTTGCTTGCTTCCTTGAACTTTGACAATATTCTGAGAGCCAAAATCTTTTTTTAGCCAAGTATAAATTGCTACTAATATTAGCAACAAAAGTACGAGGGGACGCATCAAAGTAGGATTAATAATACTTACAGTGCTTGCACCTATAAATGAAAAAGTAAATGCAGATACAGTTGATATTAAAACTATTGACCAATCTATTTTAACTTGCTGAGAATAATGAATTGCTGCCGCCGATGTACCCGCAATTGAAGATAACTTATTAGTACCAAAAATCAGTGGTACAGCAGTATTAGGAAGAAAAACTAAAAGTGCTGGAAGCTGAATTAAACCGCCACCTCCAACAATAGAATCAATAAATCCTGCTAAAAATGCAAATATACACAGAAAAAATAATTGCTCCACAAAAATATTTAATAATAGACGCGATCGCCTTAACTAAATTCTCAAATAACTAGCATTAGGACTAATCGGCAAAACAATAAGTTTTTGATTCTGCAAATCTAGCTCAATTCCTAATGCTTCTAAAGGAATTACCCCTAATAAAGGCTCCTTTCCGCCAGGGAGTTCAAGACACTCAAAAGTTCCTTGTCTTTCGCATAAAGAAATTTTAGCATCTTCAAAAATTCTGGCTTTACTAAAACCCGTAGCCGTAGCAACATCTACCTCTTTAAGTAAGGCTAGTCCTAATTGAGCAATTACATTAGCAGGAAGACATAAAGTAGTAGCGCCAGTATCGACTAATACATTTTTTAGAGTAATTGTGCGTACATCTTCCACAGGCATTAGTCCTCGTTCTGCTAAAACTTGATCGCCTCGGTTCGTAACAACCAAGGTTGTAATGATTCTTCCCATTTGCTCTGTGCTAGTCGATTGCATAATTATATTCCTCCTTTGTACCAACCTAGTCTATATTGAGGACGTGACGCGCAGCTTTTAATCAGCTTATTCTTTTAGTTTAAGTCAGATCCAAAAATATGAATTGCCAAATGCCACCACCGCTAAAACCAGGAGACTTATTAAAAGTAATTGCTCCTAGTGGTGCATTAAGAGAACTTGAGGCATTTGAAAAAGGTGTAGAAATATGGCGATCGCACGGCTACAGAATAGAAGTAAGTGAAAGTATAAAAGATCGATTTGGCTACTTAGCAGGCAAAGATAGCGATCGCACAAAGCAATTATTTGAAGCATGGAACGACTCGCAATGTAAAGGTATTTTAGTCGCTAGAGGTGGTTATGGTAGCGCCAGAATTTTAGAAAATTGGACTTGGGGAAACGACAATAAATGGTTGATTGGTTTTTCGGATATTACTTGTTTATTATGGAGCTTATACAACAGAGGCAAATCGAGCGTACATGGCTCCGTATTAACAACTTTAGCTTCCGAACCCGATTGGTCAATAGAGCGCTTATTTAACCTCGTAGAAGGTCGCCCTCTAGCTCCTCTGCAAGGTACGGGATGGGGAGGAGGAATCGCCACAGGGATACTTTTGCCAGCCAACTTGACGGTAGCTACTCATCTACTTGGTACACCAATACAACCAAATTTAGACGGCGTAATATTAGCTCTAGAAGACGTAACTGAAGCACCTTATCGCATCGATAGAGTATTAACTCAATGGCGTTTGAGCGGAGCTTTGGCAAAAGTTAGAGGGATTGCATTAGGAAGATTTAGCCGTTGTGAAGCACCGCCAAATATTCCCAGTATGACGATAGATGAAGTGTTACGCGATCGCTTATCTGACCTAAATATTCCCATAGTATCCAACTTGCCTTTTGGACACGATGGTTGCAATGCTGCCCTTCCTGTAGGATTGCCAGCCCAACTAAACGCAGAGCAAGGTATTTTAGATGTTTATTCTTAAAATATCTACATGACACACTTTGGTATTATCTGTCCGGCAGCAACAGGTCATCTCAATCCGATGACAACCTTGGGTTACGAACTGCAAAGAAGAGGACATCGAGTAACAGTAGTTGGCATCCTTGATACGGAAAAAAAAGTCAATTTGGCAGGATTGGAATTTAGGGCGATCGCACTGTCACAATGTCCCTATGGAACTATGGCGCAATTTTCTGATGACCTAGGAAAATTAAGCGGGTTAGCGGCACTACAATACACAATAAATTGGATACAAAAATCAACAGCTACTTTACTTCAACAAGCACCGAAAGTAATTAAAAATGCTGGGATCGAAGCCTTATTAGTAGACCAAACTTCGCCAGCCGGGGGAACGGTTGCAGACTATCTAGGCATTCCCTTTATGAGCGTGTCTGCTGCTTTGATGATCAACGAAGATATTAGCGTTCCTCCTTTTAATACTCCTTGGAAATACAGCCCTGCTTGGTGGGCGAAAGTTCGTAACAGAATCGGTTATCGTTTGTTACGTCGCATCGGGAAGCCGATTCGGGCAACTATTGGCGAATACCGACGCGAATGGAATTTACCGCCGCACTACGGTCAAAATGATGCTTATTCAAAATTAGCTCAGTTGTGCCAGCAGCCTGCGGAGTTTGAATTTCCACGAGCAAATTTGCCGGGATGTTTTCATTTTACTGGTGCGTACCACAACCTAATTTCTAGGGCGAAAGTTGAATTTCCTTTTGAAAAATTAACAGGTCAACCGTTGATTTATGCTTCCATGGGAACGTTGCAAAATCGCCTGATGGGGGTTTTTGAGACTATTGCGGAAGCCTGCGCCGGATTGGATGCACAATTAGTAATTTCTCTTGGCGGCGGAATCAATCAGGAATCTGTGCCAAAGCTACCGGGTTCGCCTTTAGTAGTAGGAAATGCGCCTCAACTAGAATTGCTGCAAAAGACAAGTCTCACGATTACCCATGCTGGGTTAAATACGGCTTTAGAATCAATTAGTCATGGTGTACCAATGGTTGCTATTCCCATTACTAACGATCAACCAGGAGTTGCTGCACGTATTGTTTGGACTGGTTGCGGCGAGATGATAAAGCTGCAAGGGTTGGATGCTACTAAACTGCGAACTGCTATTGAGAAAGTTTTGGGGAAAGATTCTTATCGAAATAATGTTATTAGATTACAAACAGCCAATCAGCAGGCCGGGGGCGTTACTAAGGCTGCGGATATTATCGAGGAGGTTATATCTACGGGAAAACCTGTCTTAGCTAGCTCAAATTAATCAATATTAACTAGCGCCCAAAGCACTTTACCTAGGAGTTGTAAAGGTCTTATCAGCTTTTGGCGATCGCATTATTTATAATTACAGGGGTTAGAGCAATCAGAATTTTAGCTCTAAGACCCTTGCTCGAATCGAGAAAGAGGTTCATCATATTACTTTGTAAGATAATTGTTTTGAATGAAAAATATGATCAAAAAGTCTGACTTTGTGCTAACTCCTTACATGAAGAGCAACGACTTTCAGGCAACTTGGCAGATTTTAAATACCGTTGTGCCTTACATACTTTTATGGTTTTTGGCAGTTAAAGCGGCAGCAATTTCTGCTTGGTTTCTTCCCCCCATCATAATTTTAATGACGCTGTTTTCTATACGTTGTTTTTCTTTAATGCATGATTGTGGACACTATTCACTCTTTAATTCAAAAAAGATTAACAGGTGTGTAGGTTTTATTCTCAGTATCATTAACGCCATCCCTCAATACCCCTGGTCAAGAGATCATGCTTTCCATCACAAAACTAATGGTAATTGGGAGCAGTATCGTGGGGTTGCTGACTTTATCTCAACTGAGGAGTTTTCTAGGCTCAATTCCTCTGACCAAAGGCTTTATGAATTGCTTAGGCATCCATTAATGGCTTTTCCAGGAGGTTTCTTCTACCTCGCGCTCCAGCCTAGGCTTGTCCTAATAATCGGAATTTATGATTTTGTTGTCGATCTATTTACTTGTTTGAAAAACAATCCTGGCATGGGTTTAGCGGCGATCATCTCTGCTCATAAATCAAAACATTGGCATACAGCAACCGAGTTTTGGGATTTGCTCTTTAATAATATCTGCGTAGTCAGCAGCGTTATTATCCTTAGCAATCTTATGGGAGTGGCTTTCTTCTTAAGCATTTACTTAAGCGTCTTGACTTTTGCTGCGGTGATTTTTATTTGGGTCTTCTTCGTGCAACATATTTTTGAAGACTCTTATGCTCACAACACAGAAGGTTGGGATTATTTAAGTGGAGCCATTGAGGGCAGCAGTTACCTAGAATTACCAATAATTCTCAAGTGGTTTACCGCAAACATCGGCTACCACAACATTCATCATCTTTCCGAAAGAATCCCTAATTACAATCTCGAAGCTTGTCATCATAAAAATATTCATCTGCTCTCAAACATAAAAACATTGAGGATTGGTGATATGCTTGCCTGTTCAAAGTTTATTTTGTGGGATGGTGGATCGAGTCGCCTGGTATCGATTGAGTCATTTCGTCAAGCTGCCCAATCGAGCGCTCTAGATCCAAACATGGTTTCCTAACTATAACTGAGATGGAAAGAGTGCTTGTTAAGCGATGCTGATTTGACCAGCAATGTTTAGCTAAATGCGGTTAAAGTCAAAACAGCAAAGTTGAGATTGATTATGCTGGGTAGGGTTCGTTTCTAAACCGATAAAGCTAAATGATAAGCTAACAAAAGCATAAAACAAACTTAAGGTAAAACTTTAAATGGTCGTCTCCACCCAAGTTCCTCATCTTTTGCGCGCTGCTCGTGGCGAAAAAGTAGATCGTCCCCCTGTATGGATGATGCGCCAAGCAGGACGCTATATGAAAGCCTATCGGGAACTACGGGACAAATATCCATCATTTCGAGATCGTTCGGAAATTCCCGAAGTAGCTGTAGAAGTTTCTTTGCAACCTTGGAAAGCATTTCAACCAGACGGCGTAATTTTATTTTCTGATATTGTTACTCCGTTACCTGGCTTAGGTATTGAGATGGATATCGCCGAAGGAAAAGGGCCAATTATTGAATCGCCCATTCGCACTTCTGCTCAAGTTGATAACTTGCGTCCTTTGCAACCGGAAGAATCGCTACCTTTTATCAAAACAATTTTGCAAGCACTTAGTAACGAAGTAGGCGACAAATCAACCGTCCTCGGCTTTGTGGGCGCTCCTTGGACACTAGCTGCTTATGCGGTAGAAGGGAAAGGTTCTAAAACCTACTCAGCAATTAAAGGCATGGCATTTTCTGATCCTACGGTACTGCACCAATTACTAACAAAATTAGCCGATGCGATCGCAATTTACGCCCGTTATCAAATTGACTGCGGCGCTCAAGTAGTACAAATGTTTGATTCTTGGGCGGGTCAACTTAGCCCTCAAGATTACGATACCTTTGCTTTACCTTATCAACAGCGCGTTTTTCAGCAAATCAAACAAACTCACCCTGATACACCTTTAATATTGCTAGTTAGTGGTAGTGCTGGAGTATTAGAGCGGATGGCTGTTTCGGGCGCTGATATTGTTACGGTAGATTGGGCGGTAGATATGGCGGACGCGCGCGCTAGATTAGGACAATCTATGAAAGTGCAGGGAAATTTAGATCCAGGGGTGTTATTTGGTTCTAAAGAGTTTATTCGCGATCGCATTTACGATACTGTCAAAAAAGCTGGCAACTACGGACATATTCTCAATCTTGGTCATGGTGTTTTACCTACTACCCCAGAGGAAAATGTTGCTTTCTTTTTTGAAACCGCCAAGCAGTTGAAATACTAAACTATGACCCCTAAGCGGATTTTAGTGACTGGTGCGAGTGGTTGCATCGGTCACTACATTACAGAAGCCTTAATTGAACAGACCGACCACGAGTTGTATTTGCTCGTCAGGAATCCCGCTAAATTACAAGTAAATACAAAATTTCGTCCGGGAATTACGATTTTGCAGGGCGATATGGGCAAGATTGAGGATTTCACAGATTTACTCAAAACTATCGACACGGCGGTACTCACGGCTACTGTATGGGGCGGTGAAGACATATTTGATATCAATGTCACTAAAACTGTCAAATTGATAAGTTTGCTAGATCCCGAAGTTTGTCAACAAGTAATTTACTTTTCCACAGCGAGTATTTTAGATAGTCACAACCAGTTACTTAAGGAAGCGGGAGAAATTGGTACAGATTATATTCGGTCTAAATACGAGTGTTTTCAGAAATTAGCGAATAGTGCGATTAAATCTAAAATAACTAAAATTTTTCCTACCTTAGTTTTGGGAGGAGATAACACTAAGCCTTACTCGCATTTGTCGGCGGGAATCCCAGAAATTACAAAATTAATTAATTTAATTCGTTTTTTTAAAGCTGATGGTAGTTTCCACTTTATTCATGGAAAAGATGTTGCAGAGGTTATTAGATACTTGATTGACAATCCACCAAAAGCTGAGGAATCGCGGCAATTAGTATTAGGTCAAAAACGGATAACTGCCGATGGAGCAATTGAGGAAGCTTGTAACTATCTCAACGAAAAGATTTATTTTCGTATTCCTATAACTTTAGCTTTAGCTAATATTTTGATTCCGTTATTTCGCATTCAAATGGCAGATTGGGATAGGTTTTGTTTAACTTACAGACATTTTAGTTACGAAAATCCCGTTAATCCCGAAAGCTTAGGATTGCCGAATTATTGCGCTACTTTTAGCGATGTTTTGCGAGTACATGGTGTTCCTCGTCGATAGAAATTGCCTGGAAAAACTGCAAAAGATATTTTCCCCCTTTTTAAGGGGAGTCAAAAAGCGGTGTAGCTAAACCTGACCGCTTTTTGACGTGGGTTAGGGGGGATCTCCTCTAATATCAAAGGAAAAAACCTTACAAATAAGCACTCATCGGCTCTTTAATAAACCGAATGTAAAAATGCTTAAACGTAGACTTCAAAACGCGAGGCATTCCAAAATCAATCGGCATTAACGTATCGGGTAGCCGCCAATCATCTATTTGTAATTCGTCAGGTTGAAAGAGCGGAAAATCAATACTATCTAAGTCCCCGCAAAGCCCCAACCTTTGACAGGCGGCGATTGTAGGGACAATAGAGGGGTCAACCTTTAAAAGATGTGCGATCGCTAGATCAAGGGCAAAGACATTACTTGCTGCCCCCAAAACCCCTAATTGCCGAGGTTCTCCCCCACTAGGGCCATTTCCTTCATGAGCAATAATCCCATCAACAATCGTCAAGGCTGGATTAATTGCCCGTGCTGTTTCTACCAGCATTTGCCCAAATCTAGCACTATCTTTCCCCGCTTCCATGTGCCACCATGCTTTCATCTTGCCAGGGACACAACCAAATAGATTTTTTACACCCATTGTCAAAGTTAGCTGCATATGCGACTTGATTTTAGGCAAGTTGATAACTACATCTGCCTCCATTGCTTCAGTAGATAGCAACAGATGGTTGAATTCTTCTCCCATAGTTTGGTAACGTTGCCCGTGAAAATCGATAATTGGTAAATTTAGCTTCTCTATCCAAGGTAAATAACCATTAGCCGCCGCAACTCCCTTTGCAGTTCCAAAAGCTGGACTATCACCCAAAAAAGGCTTACCTCCCGCATCCATGACCATTTGCGCGACAACATAAACTAATTCGGGACGGGTAGTACATTCTTTACCCGGACGCGCCCCGGTTAACAAGTTGGGCTTAAGTAAAACGTGATCGCCCATTTTGACTATAGCTGCCATTCCCCCCATCGGTGCTAAGAGTTTGGCAATGTTATTTTGCAGAGATTCTAATTCGTAGGAGTCGGCGCGAATTAAGCTAACAATCGGGTTTGGGTTCATAAAAAATTAATCTAGCTGAATTAATCCAGGAATATGTATAGGTTTGCGATCGCAATTGGTCAAGTCAAAAGTTTCTATAACAAATTTTTCAAACTAAATCCTGCGGTAAACTTAAAATTAATATTTATAACTCAATATATTTTATCTACAGAAGTGGCAGCACGACAGTAAAAGTGGCTCCCTGTCCAACCCCAGGGCTACTAGCTGCAACAGTACCACCATGCAACCGGGTAAGATGAGAAACGATCGCAAGTCCCAATCCTAGCCCGTCGGTAGATCGCTCTGTAGAATTATCAACACGGCGGAATCGATCAAATACATGGGGCAGAAATTCTTGACTAATTCCTTTTCCAGTATCAGTTACTCTAATTTGAATTTGAGAGCCATCTTGTTGTAAACAAATTTCAACGCTCCCACCTTGTGGGGTGAACTTGATGGCGTTTGTCAATAGATTAGTAACAATTTGTTGTAAACGGTTTAAGTCACCCAAAATTTGACCATCGGTATTGAGGATGGAATTAAGTTGGATCTGTTTTGCCTCGGCGGTCAAACTATTGCTACTGATAGTGTTTTCTATTACTGTTGCTAATTTCACCGGAGCCATAGTTAGCTGCAAGTCGCCGCGAATCATCCGGGAAACATCAAGCAAGTCTTCAATTAGTTGTACTTGGGTTTGGGTGTTGCGTTCGATGGTTTCTAGCGCTCGGTTGGTTGTTTCTTTGTCTAGTTCCCGCGTCCTCAGTAGCCTCGCCCAGCCTAAAATTGCATTGAGGGGCGATCGCAATTCATGGGATACCACCGCCAAAAATTCATCTTTACTCCTGTTAGCGGCTTCGGCTTCGGCTCTTGCTGCTTGTTCTCTTTGTAGCAATTCTTCTTTTTCTGCTTTCAATTGCTGGGCTGCGGTGATATCGATATCAACTCCAGCCATGCGGATGAGTTGCCCAGTTTGATTGTAAAAAACTTGCCCTTTGCTTTGCGCCCAGCGAATTTGACCGTTAGGATAAACAAATCGAAATTCAATGTTGTATTCTGCGCCTGTAGCTACCGATAAGTTGATAGCATTGAGGACGCGATCGCCATCTTCTGGGTGCAGCCTGGAAACAAACATGGCGTAAGACCCATCAAATTCCCCCGGTTGAAAGCCAAATAAGGCTTCCATATTGGCACACCATTTGATTTGATTTGTGAGTATATTCCAGTTCCAAGTTCCCATCTTGGCGGCTTCTAGAGCGAGACGCAACCCAGCTTCGCTTTCACTAAGTTCTGCTTCTACCTGTTGTCTTTGCATTAGTTCGCTCTGGACTTGTTGGTAAAGCTCAGATTGGGCGATCGCAATCCCAATTTGCGTTGATAATTGCTTGACTAAACTAATGTCTATTTCTTGCCAGGGGCGCGGCGATGAGCAATGATGAGCAATTAGCAATCCCCACAATATTTCGCCTTGAAATAATGGCATAACTAAACAGGCTTTTACTTGAAACTGCTTTAGTAGCTCGACATCATACTTGTCAATCCCAGCATTGTATATGTCTGTTTTTGTAGAAATTAGCCCTTGGCGGTAGTTTTCTATATTGGGGCTTGTAAAGTAGGGTGAGTGAAAATTTGTAGATATTAAGCTTTTCCACTCGTCCCCCACCGATTCAACAATCGCCGTCCCGCTTCCGTCTGGTTGGATTTGAAAAATAACTACGCGATTAGTTTGCAGAAATTGCCTTATTAGAGTGACCGTTGTTTGCAAAATTTCTGCTAAATTCAACGATTGACGAATTTGTTGAGCAATTTGGCTGACAATTTTTTCTTGCTCGATTCGTTGCTGTAATTTGTTTGATGCGATCGCACTTCCTACCGCCAACTGTAATACTTGTGGGGTTATTTGATTTTTGACTAAATAATCTTCTGCGCCATTTTTAATTGCTTTTGCGGCTATGGTTTCGTTTCCTTGTCCAGTAATCATAATCACTGGAGGATGGAAGCCCGACGGTATTTTTTTCAATTCTGCCAAAAATTCTAATCCGTCTAAGTCTGGCAAAGAAAAGTCTAATAAAATTCCATCTATTGACTGTACGCCACACAATCCTAGTCCGTCTTCTGCCGATGAAGCCTCTAATAAGGTATATTCATACTCTAAATCGGCTTGCAGATAGCGATGATACATTTCCCGATCGGGCGGAAAATTATCAACGATTAAAACCCTACGGTGTTGCTTAATCATGATGCTTTAAATACTTTTAGTTCCGAGCAGGTGATAGCAACTGATAGTATTTATAGCTATATCGCTAGTAGCCTACTGTTAAAGAGCTTTCAAGGGCTGTATTAGTTGTACGTTGTTTGTCTTCCTTCTCAAGATAGATGATTTTCTATGCAGTTAGATATAAATTTATATACTTAAGATTTTCTTAACAAAATTATTAGTTACTAAAGGGAGGCTAACAAATCATCATAGCGCCGCACTTCGGCAATTTTATTATGCTGATCTACCAACACAACGGTAGGACAATAGGTTGTAATTTCTTGGCTATCAAATTGAGCGTAGGTCATAATAATAAGGCGATCGCCAGCCATTCCGAGTCTGGCGGCGGCTCCATTTAATTCAATCGCTCCAGAATTGGCGGGGGAGGCGATCGCATAAGTAATTAACCGTTCGCCATTAGCAATATTTACTACTTGCACTTGTTCGTAAGGTAAAATCCCCGCAGCTTCTAATAAAGTGCGATCAATACTAATACTACCAACATAATCAAGATGGGCAGCCGTAAGCGTACAACTATGAATTTTGGCGTAAAGAAATGTCCGTTGCATTGTGGTGGGGCGATAAAGCAAGAGGAAAAAGTAATTTCTTTCCTCTTACATTCTAAACTTGTCACGTTGACTTACTTAAGTTGTTTCCTCTTACATTCTAAACTTGTCACGTTGACTTACTTAAGTTGTTTCCGAATTGGAATCTCAACCTTTTTCGCTGCCAGCTTTGATACACTTTTCTACTAAAGGCATCACAAATTCTACATCTTGCCAGCCACGAATGTCTGTAACTTTTTTCTCTAAATTTTTATAACTGCGGAAAAACTCAGCAATTTCTTCTAAGCGATGAGGTGCAATGTCTTTAAGAGATTTTACATGAGCGTAGCGGGGATCTTTATCGGGGACGCAAAGAATTTTCTCATCGCGATCGCCACCATCAATCATTTCTAACATTCCGATGGGTCTGGCGGCAATTACGCAGCCAGGAAAGGTTGGCTCATCCATTAGCACCATTCCATCAAGGGGATCGCCATCATCGGCTAGGGTATTGGGGATAAATCCGTAGTCATAGGGGTATTTTACCGACGAATACAGTACCCGATCCAAAGCAAAGGCTTGTAACTCTTTATCGTACTCATACTTATTTTTGCTTCCTGCGGCAATTTCAATCAATACATTGATTAACCCTGGCTTGGGTTGGGCTGGAATGCGGTCTAAATCCACAAAATTTCTCCACTTTATATTAGGCACAGGAGTGACTTCAAAAATCGTCCCCTTGAAAAGGCATTTTAGGATAAAATGGACACCCACGAAAATAGAATAAGTATTTATAGCAGACAAAAGGCTTGTTTTATAGGCGATCGCACTTTAATATGATGTCTCATCAGATTTAAGCAACCGTAATATGCAATTTAACGCAGGTATACGTTATGAGACAAAGAAACTTATTTAATCAACTTCGAGCGGCGGGTACTGATGAGAACTTTCTTCACTTAGTTCATTTCGTAGAAAAAATTGTGTCTAAATTGTTGGCTATAGCGATGTTAATTGTAATTGTTATTGCTATATTTGATTTAGGTGTACTTTTATTTAAAGAATTATTTTCAGAGCCTATCGGTTTTTTTAATACTACACTAATTGAGTTATTTGGACTATTTTTAAATGTTTTGATTGCTTTAGAGTTATTAGAAAATATTACAGCTTATTTAGAAAAAAACGTTATTCAAGTTGAATTAGTTATAGTTACATCTTTAATTGCGGTGGCGCGAAAATTGATTATTCTAGATTTAGGCAAAACAAATGGTAGCCAACTAATCGGACTTGCGATCGCAATTTTTGCTTTATCGGTTAGTTATTGGATTGTCCGCTACAGCAACACTAAACCATCTCTTTAGCTAAAACTATGACATTCTTTCAATTTGAAGCCGATTTTGTCGATAGTCTCCGTTGTATTCCTATGCAAGTACGTTTCAAGCTAGATACCTGTGGAATCAAGCTCAAACTAGCCGATTGGACGCATTTTAGCGAAGCAGAGCGTCAAACCATCGCCCTGCAACCTTGCACAACTACAATGGAAATTCAATCCTATCGCCAAAGGTTGCTTTATTTAGTGCAAAAATACACAGGGAATGGAGCGAAAGATTTGCCTATAGAGGCAAAACCTGAATGGATGGACGATACTAATATCCCCACAATTTTGCAAGAAAAAGCTCAAGAAATCGGCGCAACTTTAACTGTGCAACAATGGCAAAATTTATCTCCTTTACAACGATTTGCTTTAATTAAACTTAGTCGTCCCAGCCACGAAAACAAGAATTTTGTTCCCGCCTTGCAAGAGTTTCAGCTATTTTGAGGAGCAAGGTGTTGATAAATCCCGTCGCCCGGCGATCGCTTGCTTAAGACTAAAATTTGTAGGCAAATAATTTTATGTAGAAACTTTGCTATCTTCATATTAAATTCAGGGTAAGCTCATCTAACTTGGTATAAAGTGAACTTGACAAATTAAACAAGATGAGAATAAACGACCAGATTAAAACGCACTTGACAACTGAGTAAGATAAATGAGAAGAATGCAATGCTGT
>JAABUN010001296.1_pt1 | contig 56752 bp, 51 predicted proteins | sample 5559311 | NCBI WGS metagenome assembly JAABUN01 (sample SAMN10711877, study PRJNA513370) | rock metagenome | isolation source: Antarctica rocks | place: Antarctica: Victoria Land, Siegfried Peak sud
CGTAGGACCGCGTTGCCTGCTCGAAGCCTCCGGCCTGCCCGCGCCCGATCTCCAGGTTGGACAGGGTGGGGTCGAGCGCCCCGTCAAGGACGAACCGGCCCACCCGGTCGGGGAACAGGGCCGCGTATGTCGTGCCCAGGAACGTCCCGTAGGACGCACCCAGGTAGTCCAGCTGCTCCTCCCCCAGCGCCGCTCGCAGCACGTCCATGTCCTTGGCCGCCTCCACGGTCGACACATGGCCGAGCAGGTCGGGGGCCGCCTGTCCGCAGGAGTCGGCGAAGTCCTTCAGCAACGAGTCGATCTGAGCCTGCTCAGCCTCGTCGTCGGGACTGGGGTCTGAGCCCAGCAGGTCGTCCATCCTGGCGTCGCTGTAGCACTCGATAGGCGCCGACCGGGCCACCCCGCGCGGGTCGAAGCCGACAATGTCGTAGGCCTCGCCCACGGCGGGCGAGACGATGAAGCCGGCCGCCTCGGCATAGTCGACCCCCGAGGCACCAGGTCCACCCGGGTTGACCACGAGGCTGCCCTGTCGCTTCCCCTGCGCGGCCACCCGCAGCAATGCGAGCTCGATGGACCCGTTCTGGGGTGCGGCGTAGTCGATCGGCACCGTGAGGTTGCCGCACTCCCCGCTGTCGCACTCGCTCCAGTCGATCTGCTGGGTGTAGAACTCCTGCAACCCCTCCCCGACACCGGGATCGGCCTGTGCGGTCGGCTCCGAGGTGCTGGGCTTCGACGAGTCGTCGGGAGTGCTGGTGACGCCCGGCGAATCCTGGGCGGACGACGGCACCTGCGGCGTCTCGGTGTCGGGCGCACCGCCGCTGCAGGCGGCCAGCAGCACAGCCGCCGTGCTCGCCACCGCTACGACTGCCCGTCGTCGGACGCCACCTGCTCCGTTTGGCCGTGTGCGCACAGCGCTGTCCCTTCGCTTCGTCATCCGCGCACTCCGGATCGGGCGCGCGGCAGGACCAACCCAATCATCATTGCCTCGATCACCAGCAACGGAGCACCGTTGGCGACCAGTCGTCCTCGGGCAAGCGTGATGGTCTCGAGCGCGAGGAGCAACTCCGCGGGGTGCAGCGATCGGGCCAGGACTCGGACCTGCTCCAGCTCGCCGGCGTTGACCGGCTCCACCTGCGCCCCCGACCCCAGCACCAGCGCGTCGCGGTAGAACGACGCGAGGTCAGTCAGCGCGGCATCGATCGTGTCGTGCTGGCGTCGCTTGGCGATCCGCTTGTGCTCCTCGTCGAGCTGCCGTAGGTACGCGCGCACGGCTGGGGGCTGGGTTCGTGCAGCGGGGTCGGCGCCCAGCTGGCGCAGCACCTCGGCCCTGGCCTGCGCGGCGTCGTCGCCGGCGGCCACACTCGCCCCCTCGGACGCCTCCTCGACGATCTCCGCAGCCGCGGCCAGGGCTGCGCCCAACGACGTCAGGCTCAACGGTATGCCGATCACCCGGCGACGCCTGGCCCGTGCGGTCTCGTCGGTGGCCAGGCGTTTGGCGATGCCCACATGACTTTGCGCCGCTCGGGCGGCGTAGTGGGCCATCGAGGGCTCGATGCCGTCCCGGCGGATGAGCAGCTCGGCGACCGACTGCACGGGCGGGGTGCCCAACCGCAGATGCCGGCAGCGGCTGCGGACCGTGACGATGAGGTCGTCCAGGGTCGGCGCACTCAGCAGCCACACGGTGCGCGGGGGCGGCTCCTCGAGACTCTTCAGCAGGGAGTCAGCAGCCTGCTCGTTGAGCCGGTCGGCATCCTCCACGATGATGATCCGCCATCTCCCTGCGGCAGGCCGGGTGGCCGCGGCCAGCGCCAGCTCCCGGGCGCGGTCCACGCGCAAAAAGGTCTCGTTGGTGGCGACGACGGTGACGTCGGGGTGGCTGCCCACCAGCACCGTGTGGCACGCCGGGCACTCACCGCACCCCGGCGCCTGCGTCCGCTCGCACTGCAGGGCCGCCGCGAAGGCCCGCGCGGCCACCGAGCGGCCGGAGCCGGGCGGGCCGGTGAACAACCAGGAATGGGTCATGGCCGCGGGATCGGCAGCGGCCCGCTGCAACGTGTCGACCACCCGCTGCTGACCGATCAGCTGGTCGAAGACACTCACGAGGTCATCACCTTGTCGAGCCGGCGGAACCGGGCCTGCACCTCATCGTGCAGGTGCTGCGGCGACCGGGCTGCGTCGAGCACCAGGTAGCGATCGGGGTCGGCAGCCGCGAGCTCTCGGAAGCCGCGCCGGACCCGGTCGTGGAAGTCGTCGTCCTCCCGCTCCAACCGGTCGTGGACCGCACCACGGCGCGATCTGCCCTCGCGCGGGGCAAGGTCCAGGAGCACGGTCAGGTGCGGCAGCAGACCCTGGGCGGCCCACAGGGACAGGTCTCGGACCTCCGTCCGAGCCAGCTTGCGGGCCGCTCCCTGGTAGGCGATCGAGGAGTCCAGGTAGCGGTCGGTCAGCACCACCGCACCTCTCTCCAGTGCCGGTCGCACCACCGTTGCCACGTGGTGCGCCCGGTCGGCTGCGAAGAGCAGCGCCTCGGCGCGCGGCGTCACATGCCCCCCGTGCAGCACCACGTCCCGCACCGTGCGGCCGAGCTCGGTGCCACCCGGCTCGCGGGTCAGCACTACCTCGCGTCCCTGCTCGCTCAACCAGTCGCCCAGGATCCGCGCCTGCGTCGACTTGCCGGCACCGTCGCCGCCCTCGAAGGCCACGAAGACGCCCGCCCCGACAGCCGGAGAGTTGGGCGGGGCGTTGAGCATGCCAGGAGCCTAGGCCAGCCTGCTGACAGGTACCGCCACCGCTCCACCGCACCCCCGCAGGTCAGAGCCGGACGCACGGTATGCCGTGCGCTCACGGTGAGCGCACGGCATACCCCGTGCTGTTCTCAGTCAGCCAACCTGGACGTGTTGGCCTGGACCGCGTCGCGCACGTAGCGCGCCAGTCCGGCGGCCTGGTCCTCGTAGCTCTTGGCAAACCTGTCGTCGGTGACGTAGAGCTCGGCGATGCCGGCGTGCATCTGCGGGGAGCAGTCGTAGAACCATCGGCAGATGTGCTGGCGATGATCGTCGGCGACCCGCATGGCCTGCGAGCCCTCCGGCGCGGCGCCGGCCTGCAACAGGTCGACGAAGCGAGAGTTGATGATGTCGGTCTCGGCCTTGATCTGCTGCCACTGCTCCTTGGTGTAGCCCTTGGTCCGCTGCTGGGACTGTGCCCAGGCGGGGGTCTCACCCCAGCGCTGCTCCGCCTCAGCTGCGTAGTCGTCGTCGAACGCGTCGCCGAACAGCTCGCGCTGCTCTTCCTTGGTGATCTGGTATCCGGTCATCGCTGCCTCCAATGCGGTGTCGATCGATGTGACCAGCTCGCCGAGCTGGTCCATCCTGGCCATGACCGAGTCACGCTGGCGACGCAGGTGCGCCGCGACGTCGTCAGGCTGCGCCAGCAGCGTGGCCACCTCGTCGAGGGAGAACCCCAACCGGCGGTAGACCACGATGTGCTGCAACCGCTGCAGGTCCGTCTCGGTGTAGAGGCGGTAGCCGGCATAGCTGCGCTCGCTGGGCACGAGCAGCCCGATCTCGTCGTAGTGATGCAGAGTGCGCACCGTCACGCCGAACTCCTGCGAGACCTGGCCAACGGTGAGCACCTGCGTCTCCTGCTCCCACTCGATCATGGACACCACGCTGAGCCCTCACGCCGCGTGAGGGTCAAGTCAGCGTGCCATGGCCCCGCAGCGCCTCGAAGATCAGCGAGGTCTCGGCGTGCAGAACGCCAGGCCGGCTGGTCAGGTGGTCGAGCACGAAGTCACGCAGCTCATCGGCCGAGCCGGCCGCGACATGCACCAGATAGTCGGTGGCACCGGCCACGTGGTATGCCGCGAGGACGCCCGGCAGCTGCGGCACCTCGTCGCGGAAGGCCTCGAAGTGCTGACGCCGGTGACCCCCGAACCGGACCGCGATCATCGCCTGCACCGGCCGCCCCACGGCCTCGGGATCGATGTCGGCGTGGATGCCCCGGATGACTCCACGCTCGCGCAGCGACCGGACTCGGACCAGGCAGGTCGACTCCGCGATGCCGGCCTCGCGGGCCAGCATCGCGTTGGACATCCGACCGTCCACCTCGAGCAGGCGGACCAGGTGTTGGTCGGTGCTGTCCAGCGGCTCATCCGCATCCGTGCGTGCCATGACTCGATCCTACGATTCGCGGCGAGTCCAGCTCAGGACTTTTTGGCTGCGCTCTTGCGGGGCGCCGCCTTCTTGATGGTCTTGCGAGCGGGCTTCTTGCGGGTCGTCGGGCCCTTGGCGCGCTTCTCCTCGAGCAGCTCGAAGCCCCGCTCCGGGGTGATCGACTCGGGCTCGTCGTCCTTGCGCAGCGTGGCGTTGGTCTCACCATCCGTGACGTAGGGGCCGAAGCGACCCTCCTTGACCACGACGGGCTTGCCGCTGACCGGGTCGGCGCCGAGCTCCTTCAGCGGCGGCTTCGCGGCCGCTCGGCCGCGTTGCTTGGGCTGGGCATAGATCGCCAGCGCCTCCTCGAGGGTGATGCCGAAGATCTGGTCCTCGCTGGTCAGCGAGCGCGAGTCGGTGCCCTTCTTCAGATACGGCCCGTAGCGGCCGCTCTGCGCGGTGATCGGCTCGGCCGACTCCGGGTCGGCGCCGACCAGGCGGGGCAGACTGAGCAGCTGCAGTGCTGTGTCCAGCTCGATCGTGGCCAGATCCATGTCCGCAAACAGACTGCCGGTGCGCGGCTTGGCCTTGGCCGACTTCTTCGGCGGCTTCTTCGGCCCACCGGCGTTGCTCGCGCCCACGGCGGCCGGACCCTCACCCTCGTCGGGGTCCGGGATCACCTCGGTGACATAGGGCCCGTAGCGCCCGGACTTGGCCACGATGTCGTGCCCGGTCTCGGGGTCCTGGCCCAGCACCCGGCCGTCCTCGGCCGCCGTCTCCAGCAGCTCGCGGCCCTTGGCGGCCGTCATCTCATCGGGGGCGACGTCGTCGGTGATCGTGGCCCGCTTGGGGTCACCCTCGGCGGTGGTGTCCTCGACATACGGGCCGTAGCGACCGACCCGGACCACGATGCCCTCGCCGATCTCGATGGTGGACACCGCGCGGGCATCGATCTCGCCCAGGTCCTGCACGAGGTCACGCAGCCCCTCGGCGCTACCGGCCTCATCGCCGAAGTAGAACCGCTGCAGCCAGGCCACCCGCTGCTCGTCACCACGGGCGATCCGGTCCAGGTCCTCCTCCATCGAGGCGGTAAAGTCGTAGTCGACGAGCCGAGAGAAGTGCTCCTCCAGCAGCCGGGTGACCGCGAACGCCAGCCACGTCGGGATGAGCGCCGAGCCCCTGGTGCGGACGTAGCCCCGGTCCTGGATGGTGCCCACCGTCGCGGCGTAGGTCGAGGGTCGGCCAATTCCCTTCTCCTCCAGCGCCTTGACCAGGGTGGCCTCGGTGTAGCGGGCCGGCGGGTTGGTCTGGTGGCCCTGCGCCTCGGCCCGCAGCGTGTCCAGGTCGACACCCTGGGACAGCTTGGGCAGCCGCCGCCCGAAGGACGCTGCCTCCGCGTCCTGTGAGTGCCGCTCCTCGTCCCGGCCCTCCTCGTAGGCGGCCAGGAACCCGCGGAAGGTGATGACCGTGCCGGATGCGGAGAACTCCGCATCCCGGTATGTCGTGCCGCCGGCCCCGATCCCCTCCGGCAGAGTGGCGCCGATCTTGACACTGGCGGTCGAGCCTCGGGCATCAGCCATCTGCGAGGCGACGGTGCGCTTCCAGATCAGCTCGTAGAGCGCGTACTCCTGACCACGCAGCTCACCGGCGACCTGGGCGGGGGTGCGGAAGGAGTCACCGGCGGGGCGGATCGCCTCGTGCGCCTCTTGCGCGTTCTTGGACTTCTTGCCGTAGGCGCGGACGGCCTCGGGGACGTACTCGGCGCCGTAGAGGTCGCGCGCCTGGGAGCGGGCAGCCGTGATCGCCGAGCCCGACAAAGTGGTCGAGTCGGTGCGCATGTAGGTGATGTAGCCGTTCTCGTAGAGCCGCTGCGCGGTGCGCATGGTGCTCTGGCTGTTGAGGCGCAGCTTGCGGCTGGCCTCCTGCTGCAGCGTCGAGGTGGTGAACGGCGCCGAGGGTCGACGTGTATACGGCTTCTCCGACACGTCGCGCACGGCGACGGCGGCCTGCGGCATCGCCTCGGCGATCGCGGTCGCGGTCGCGGCGTCGAGCTGACGCACCCCAGTGCTCTTCAGCACCCCGGTGTCGGCGAAATCGCGCCCGGTGGCGACCCTGTCGCCGTCAAGACCCGTCAGCCGTGCCGTGAACGCTTGGCCGCTGTTGGCCGACGGAGCGAAGTCGCCCTCGACGTCCCAGTAGGACGCCGAGCGGAAGGCCATCCGCTCCCGCTCGCGCTCCACGACCATCCGGGTTGCCACCGACTGCACCCGGCCGGCCGACAGGCCCTGCTTGACCTTGCGCCACAGGACGGGTGACACCTCATACCCGTAGAGCCGGTCCAGCACCCGGCGGGTCTCCTGAGCGTCGACCATCCGGGTGTCGATGTCGCGGGTATCCTGCGCGGCGCGCTGGATGGCCTCCTTGGTGATCTCGTGGAAGACCATCCGCTTGACCGGCACCGTCGGCTTGAGCACCTCGAGCAGGTGCCAGGCGATGGCCTCGCCCTCGCGGTCCTCGTCCGTGGCCAGCAGCAGCTCGTCGGCGCCCTTGAGTGCCCGCTTGAGCTCGCTGACCTTCTTCTTCTTGTCACCGTCGACGACGTAGTAGGGGTCGAAGCCGTCCTCGATGTTGATGGCGAACTTGCCGTAGGGGCCCTTCTTCATCTCCGGCGGCAGCTCGCTGGGATTGGGCAGGTCGCGGATGTGACCGATGCTGGCATCGACCTCGTAGTCCTTGCCGAGGAACTCGCCGATCTTCTTGGCCTTGGCCGGTGACTCGACGATGACAAGCTTGTATGCCACGCGATGACTCCTTGCTGGAGCCCACGTGCCGCGGATTCGTCGCGACTCCGACGCGCACCCCGCGCACACCGTAGCCGACGTTCGGTCATCTAAGGACCACTAGCGGATGAACGCCGTGCGCGAGCGTCTGCCCTACCCTGGGGCCGATCGTCTCGAGAGGAGCTGCACGATGTCGTACGTACACCGCCGCAGACCGGTGCTGGTCTTGGCCTCCCTGACCCTGTCACTCTCCGCGTGCTCGCAAGATCCCGGCTCGAACACCCCGGTGCCGGATCCCGCAGACGTGACGACCGGCACAGCCGAGCCCCCGGACGCCGCGGACCCCACCTCGGCGCCGTCGGTGGACGTGAGCGACCGCTCGGTAGAGGTTGCTGACGACGGCACCGTGGTGGTCGATGCCGACCAAGCCAGCTTCGTGATGCCCTCGGGCAACATCCAGTGTGTGATCCGCACCGACTCCGCGGTCTGCCAGATCTCCGACAAGGACTTCGAACCGGCCCCACCCGACCTCAGCCCGCAGGCGCTCGGCGACTGCACGACGGCGACCGCCGATGCGCTGACCCTGCTCAGTGGCGAACGCGCCTTCTGGAGCTGCACCTCGGAGACCATCCGGGGCCAGGCGGCGCTGGAGCTGGGTGGCTGGTGGGCCGCAGAGGGAGCCGGTGACACCGAGCTGATCGACGGCGTACCACTGGCTGTGCTCTCCTACGGCGAGTCCATCCAGATCGGTGACATCGTATGCAGCAGCGAGAGCCTCGGTGCGTCGTGCCGGTTGCTCAACGAGGCACACGGCTTCAGCCTGGCCCGCGAGGACTACCTCGCCGGCTGACCCCCCACCGCCCACCCCCCACCCCCCCGGCCCCGGTGCCCCCCTCCTCGCCACCCCCAGCCTCTTGATGCCACCTCCAGCGCCATGTATGACGCTGGAGGTCGGCTTTCTGGCTGGGGGTGGCGGTGCGCGTCGATCACAGCCGCGCATGGCAACTGTCACTCAGCCCTGATGACGTCAGCGCATCGGAGCCGCCGGTGCCAACTCGTTCGTCTGGGGCGGCAAGGATGCCCTGGGCAGCCCTTGGCCAACGATCGCGGTGCTCCCCTGGGCAGCGGTGATGACCGAATACCTGGTGGTGGCGCTCGACCGCCAGCCGCTGGCCATCGCCTGTCTGTGGTGGCGGTCCGGACCCACTCCTTGCCTTGAGAGCTGCCGCCGACTGACGGCATACCCGCGACCCCCAGCCGGAAAGCCGACCTCCAGCGTCATACATGGCGCTGGAGGTGGCTACAAGTGGCTGGGGGTGGCAGATCAGGCGGGGGCGGGGGCGGTCTCCTGCTGCAACAGCTCGGCGGGCGCGGCGAACTGGGAGCGGTAGAGGACGGCATAGGCCCCGTCGGCGGTGAGCAGCCGCTCGTGGCTGCCTTGCTCTACGATCCGCCCCGCCTCCATCACCAGGATCAGGTCGGCATCGCGGATCGTGGACAGCCGGTGCGCGATCACGAACGAGGTGCGGTCGGCCCGCAGCGCCGCCATCGCCTGCTGCAGCAGCAGCTCGGTGCGGGTGTCCACCGACGAGGTCGCCTCGTCCAGGATCAGCAGCGCCGGGTCGGTCAGGAACGCCCGCGCGATCGTGATCAGCTGCCTCTCCCCCGCCGAGACGCTGCCCCCCTCGGAGTCCAGCACGGTGTCGTAGCCCTCCGGCAGCGAGTGCACGAACCGATCCACGTAGGTCGCACGCGCCGCGGCCAGCACCTCCTCCTCCGTGGCCTCCGGTCGCCCATAGGCGATGTTGTCGCGGATGCTGCCCTGGAACAGCCAGGTGTCTTGCAGCACCATGCCCATCCGCGAGCGCAGGTCGCTCCTGCCCATCGCGGTGATGTCGACGCCGTCGAGGGTGATCCGGCCCCCGTCCAGCTCGTAGAAGCGCATCATCAGGTTGACCAGGGTGGTCTTGCCCGCACCGGTCGGCCCGACGATGGCCACCGTCTGCCCCGGCTCCACGGACAGGTCAAGCCCCTCGATCAGCGGAGTCTGCGGGTCGTAGGAGAAGCTGACGTCCTCGAAGGACACCCGACCGTGCGCCTGATCCTCTGGCACCCCGTCGCGAGCCTCCGCCTCCTGCTCCGGGGTGTCCAGCACCTCGAACACCCGCTCGGCCGAGGCGACGCCCGACTGCATCAGGTTGGCCATCGAGGCGACCTGGGTCAGCGGCTGGGTGAACTGCCGGGAGTACTGGATGAAAGCCTGCACCTCTCCCAGGCTCATCGAGCCGCCGGCCACCCGCAGCCCGCCGACGACGGCGATGACGACATAGCTGAGGTTGCCGAGGAACATCATGGTCGGCTGGATCAGACCGGACACGAACTGCGCACCGAAGCTCGCGTCATACAGGTCGGTGTTGGCCGCCTCGAACGCCGCGCGGCTCTGCTCGCGCCGCCCGAAGACCTGGATCAGCTCGTGCCCGGTGAACGACTCCTCGACCTGTGCGTTGACCTCGCCCGTGTGCTTCCACTGCCGGACGAACAGACCCTGCGCCCGCTTGCCGATGACCGCAGTCACCAGAATCGATACCGGGATGCTGACCAGGGCGATCAACGCCAGCAGCGGTGAGACGACAAACATCATCACCACCATCGCGACCACCGTGAGCAGCGAGGTCAGCAGCTGGCTGAGGGTCTGCTGCAGACTCTGCGCGACGTTGTCGATGTCGTTGGTGACCCGGCTGAGCACCTCGCCGCGGGGCTGCTTGTCGAAGTACGGCAGCGGCAGCCGGTGCAGCTTGGCCTCCACGTCGCGGCGCAGCCCGTAGATGGTCCGGTTCACCACGACGACCAGGACCCGGCTCTGCAGCCAGGACAGCACCGAGGCCACCACATAGATGCCCAGCACGAGCAGCAGAACCTCGGCAATCGCCTCGAAGTCGATGCCCTGACCAGGCACGACGTAGTCCATCGCTGCGAGAATGTCGGCCACCGTGTCCTGACCTTGGTCGCGTAGGTCCTGCACCGCCTGCGCCTGCGTGGTCACCGGCGCGAGCCGGCGGCTGAACACTCCGGCAAAGATCAGGTCGGTGGCCCGGGCCAGGATCAGCGGACCCAGTGCGGTCAGCACCACGCTCACCGCGCCCAGCGCGAGCACGACGCTCAGCAGCATCCGGTCGGGTCGCAGCAGCCCGAGGACCCGCTTGGCCGAGGGCAGGAACTGCTGCGGCTTCTCTACCGGGGCTCCGATGCCGGCACCCGGTCCGTGCCGCCTGACCGGTGGCCCGCGGCGGGCCTCGGCGGCCTTCTCCTCCGCCGACTTCATCCCCTCCGCCATCACGCCACCTCCGCCGCGAGCTGGGAGGAGACGATCTCCTGGTATGTCGTACACCCGGCGAGGAGCTCGTCGTGCGTCCCGCGACCGACCACCCGGCCGTCCTCGAGCACCACGATCTGGTCGGCGCCGATGATCGTGGAGACCCGCTGGGCGACGATGATCACCGTGGCCGCAGCCGTCTCCCATCGCAGGGCCGCGCGCAGCCGCGCGTCGGTGGCGACGTCGAGAGCGGAGAACGAGTCGTCGAAGACGTAGACCGGGGGCCGCTTGACCAGCGCCCGGGCGATCGCGAGCCGCTGCCGCTGCCCGCCGGAGACGTTGCCGCCACCCTGGGAGATGGGGGCATCGAGCAGCAGCGGCATGGCCCGCACGAAGTCGTCCGCCTGGGCGATCCGCAGCGCGTCCCACAGCTGCTCGTCACTGGCTTGCGGGTCGCCGTAGCGCAGGTTGGAGGCAACGGTGCCGGTGAACAGGTAGGGCCGCTGTGGGACCAGACCGGCGATGCTCCATACCTGGTCCAGTCCGGCCCGGGCGATGTCGACGCCATTGAGCAGGACACGGCCACCGGTCGCGTCGTAGAGCCGGCTGACCAGGGCCACGGCGGTGCTCTTGCCCGCGCCCGTGGAGCCGACGATCGCGGTCGTCTGCCCAGGCTCGGCAGTGAAGGAGATGCCCCGCAGCACCGGCTCCTGGGCCCCGGGGTAGTGGAACTGCACGTCGCGGAAGGTCACCGTCACCGGCCCCGGCGGGATCGGCTCGGGGTCGGCCGGGTCGAGCACGCTGGACTCGGTCGACAGCACCTCGCTGATCCTCCCCGCCGAGACCGAGGCCCGCGGGATCAACGTGGCCATGAAGGTCGCCATCATCACCGACATCAGCACGAACATCAGGTAGGCCATGAAGGCGATCAGCGACCCGATCTGCATCGCTCCGGCCTCGATCCGCCGGGCGCCGAACCACAGCGCCGCCACGGTTGAGGCGTTCATCACCAGCATCACGGTCGGGAAGACCAGCGCCATCAGCTTGCCCACGGCCAAAGCCGCACCGGTGTACTCCGTGTTGGCCCCGGCGAACCGGGCCATCTCCTGGTCCTCGCGGACGAAGGCGCGGACCACCCGCACCCCGGTGATCTGCTCGCGCAGCACCCGGTTGACCCGGTCGATCGCCTTCTGCATCACCGCGAACTGCGGCACCATCCGGGACAGCACCGCCCCGATGACCACCGCGAGCAGCGGCACCGCGACGACCATCAGCCAAGCCAGCTGCCGGTCCTCACGCAAGGCCATCACGATGCCGCCGATCATCATGATCGGCACGGTCACCATCAGCGCCAGACCCATGAAGACCACGGTCTGCACCTGGGTCACGTCGTTTGTCGAGCGGCTGATCAGGGTCGGCGCGCCGAACTGCCCGACCTCGCGTGCGCTGAACGAGCTGACCCGGTCGAAGACCCCGGCCCGCAGGTCGCGCGCCATCGAGGCGGCGCTCCGGGCGGCCAGGTATGTCGCAGCCACCGTGACCAGGATCGTCACCACCGAGAAGCCCAGCATCAGGATGCCGAGCCGGATGACCTGACCGGTGTCGCCGACAGCCACGCCCTCGTCGACGATCCGGCCGTTGAGGCGCGGCAGGTAGAGCGAGGCCAGGGTGCTGACCAGCTGCAGCACGAGCAGCACCCAGATGGCGGTGCGATAGGGCGCGAGATACCTCCGCAGCAGCGCGATCAGCACGAGGTGGCCTTGCGGGTGCCGTCGAGCAGCGCGTCCACCATGGTCGCCGGCTCGACCAGCTCGCCTCCGGTGATCTGCCGATGACTGCCGGAGAAGGTCAGCAGCCGCACCAGTCGGGCCAGCTCGTGCACAGGGACCCGCAGATCGTCGGCGTCGGGCTGAATGATCGCGACGAGACGATCCTGCACGCAGCCCTGCCACGACCGACGCGCATCGTGCTGGTCGCCGTGCCCACAACCGTGCCGGCCGGGGTGGCCCTCCGGCCGGTCCCCCGGTGGCGCCAGCATCCCTACCGTGGCAAGCAGGTCGAAGACGGTCGAACGCCGCTGCTGGATCACCGTGACGGCCTCGATCAGCCGCTCGCGCAGTGGCAGAGCCATCTCGACGGTCTCGAGACGGGCGTAGAGCGGCTCAGGGTCGCACGCGCGGCACAGCGCGGCGTGCACCAGGTCGTCCTTTGTGTCGAAGACTCGGAAGATCGTGCCCTCGGCCACACCTGCCTCGGTCGCAATCTCTTTGGTGGTCGCCGCGAGGCCCCGTCGCAGCAGCACGCGCACCGCGGATTCCTCGAGCTGAGCGCGCCGCTCCGGCGGAGGCATGGCGGGGGCGCGGAACGACATACCTCAGACGGTAGCACTGAGTGAGCGCTCACTCACATATGAGTGTCAGTCCGGTTCACCCCAGCCCCCCACCCCCAGCCGGAAAGCCGACCTCCAGCGCCATATATGACGCCGGAGGTGGATACAAGTGGCTGGGGGTGGTTCGGAGCGGCCGGCCGTCGTCGCCGGGAGCCTACTCAGCGCATCGGACTTATTACCGCCCGGTCGCGCGACCACCTGGCCAGCTCACCACTGCCAGGTGAAGCCGATCATCGTCTCCTGCACCTGCGCGCCGGACCAGTGGACCGTGTGGTCCGCGGCCACCTCATGTGCAACCAGCTCGACGGGCGGGTCGGCCCACCCCTCCCACGTGGCGCGCCATACGCGCTGCGGCAGCTGGGCCGGATGGAAGCGCACCTGAAGGTCCACGGTGCCCACGGTTCGGCTGAAGGCCCGCCGGAACAGCGGTAGGGGCGGCTCGGGGTAGCCGAAGACCGTGCAGTACTCCACGACCGCGGTCTCACCCGGTGCCACGGTGTCGTGCAGATGTATGTCGGCCGCCCAGACCCCGTCCTGGTCGGATTCATAGACCTCGCCGGGGTGACCGCCGCGCAGGACCTCGACCATCAGGGCCGAGGTGTCGAAGCGCAGGTTGAAGCTGCGCAGCGGGTCCAGCGCCCGCACCACCTGCACGGTGCGGTGGGTCTGCGGTCGGCGGTCGGCGCCAATGACATGCAGGTCCCCCAGGGAGACCGTCCGGTACCCCCGCCCGCCCGTCGGCGGGGGTTCCCCGGTGGGGGTGGCCGGCCCCGGGGTGCCCTGGTCCTGTGCGAAGGTGTTCCACAGCTCGTCCCGGTGCGCGGGCCCGATCTCGAAGGCGGCGACGAAATACTCGAGATAGCGCAGGCTGAGCCGACCCGTCAGGGCCCGGCTGACCGCGTCGTTGAGACTGCGCGGCAGCTGCTGCCCGGGTGGGAGCTCGCCGATGTCGCGCAGGTAGGTTCCGACCACCTTGGTCACCGCACCCAGATGCAGGTCTTCCGGGCTGCGCCGCCGCGCGTGGGGGTGCCAGCGACGGCGGTAGGTCTCCTCCTGGGTGAGCAGGCGCCGCAGCAGCGACGAGGCATGGTCCGAGACCGCGTCACCGCTGCTGATGCGCACCATAGGCGATCCGGTGCCTAGTCCTGTTGCCGAGGAGCGAGCGTTGTCACGGCCGGCTCAGGACGTCGCCACGTCATGGGCGGGGTCCTCTGCGATAGCCAGACCCCGGCGCTTGCTGACCCACACTGCGCCCACGATAATCGCCGCGGAGGCCAGCGCGATGCTCCAGCGGAGCAGGGGGTTGGCATCGTCCCCGACCGACATGGTCACGATGGCCGGGGCTATCAGCAGCGCGACCAGGTTCATCACCTTGATGAGCGGGTTGATGGCCGGTCCGGCCGTGTCCTTGAAGGGGTCACCGATGGTGTCCCCGATGATGGTCGCCTCGTGTGCGGGGGTGCCCTTGCCGCCGTAGGCCCCGTCCTCGACAATCTTCTTGGCGTTGTCCCACGCCCCGCCGGAGTTGGCTAGGAACACCGCCATCAGCACACCAGTGCCGATGGCACCGGCCAGGTATCCGGCCAGGGCACCGACGCCGAGCGCGAAGCCGACCGCGATCGGCGCGAAGACGGCGAGCAGACCGGGGGTGGCCAGCTCACGCAGTGAGTCCTTGGTGCAGATGTCGACGACCTTGGCGTACTCCGGCTTCTGCGTGTAGTTCATGATGCCGGGCATCTCGCGGAACTGTCGGCGCACCTCGAAGACGATCGCGCCGGCGGCCCGGGTGACCGCGTTGATGGCCAGTCCGGAGAACAGGAAGACCACCGAGCCGCCGAGCAGCACCCCGACCAACGCCCGCGGGTCGAAGACCAGGAACGACTGGACCAAGGAGGCGTTCTCCTCCACGGTGGCACCGCCGAGCTCGTCCAGGGCCTGCTGGACGGCGTCGAAGTAGGACCCGAACAGCGCCGTTGCCGCGAGCACAGCGGTGGCAATGGCGATCCCCTTGGTGATTGCCTTGGTCGTGTTGCCGACGGCGTCGAGCTCAGTGAGGATCTTGGCCCCCTCGCCGTCGACGTCTCCGGACATCTCAGCGATCCCCTGAGCGTTGTCCGAGACCGGCCCGAAGGTGTCCATGGCCACGATCACGCCAACCGTGGTCAGCAGCCCGCACCCGGCGAGCGCGACGAAGAACAGCGACAGGATCAGCGAGCCGCCACCGAGGGTGAACAGCAGATAGACCGCGCCGGCAATGGTGACCGCGGTGTAGACCGCGGACTCCAGCCCGAGCCCGATGCCGGACAGCACGACCGTGGCCGGGCCGGTCAACGAGGTGCGGGCGACGTCCTGGGTGGGCTTCTTCTCGGTGCCGGTGAAGTGACCGGTGAGCCACAGGATGAAGGCGGCCAGCAGGATGCCGAGCACCACGGCCAGGGCGCCGCGGACCGCCGGGTTGATGTCCGGGGTGGCCGCCTCCGCGCCGAAGACCGCGATCTGGGCCCCGGTCCCATCCAGACTCCACGGCAGGAAGATCAAGGCGGCGAGCGCGGAGATCACAGCGGCAGTAACCGCGGAGATGTAGAAGCCGCGGTTGATGGCCTTCAACCCACTCTCGCCCGGTCGCGCCTTGGTGATGTAGACACCCATCATCGCGGTGAGGGCACCAATCGCGGGAACGATCAAGGGATAGGTGAGCCCTTGCGAGCCCAACGCCGAGGTGCCCAGGATCAGCGCGGCGACCAGCGTCACGGCATACGACTCGAAGAGGTCGGCGGCCATCCCGGCACAGTCGCCCACGTTGTCGCCGACGTTGTCCGCGATGGTCGCGGCGTTGCGGGGGTCGTCTTCAGGTATGCCGGCCTCGACCTTGCCGACCAGGTCGGCGCCGACGTCAGCTGCCTTGGTGAAGATGCCGCCCCCGACCCGCATGAACATCGCCAGCAGCGCCGCACCGAAGCCGAAGCCCTCAAGGACCTTGGCCGCGTCCCCTTGGTAGATCAGGACGACGAGCCCAGCGCCCAGCAGGCCCAGGCCGACCGTGAACATCCCGACCGTGCCGCCCGTGCGGAACGCGATCTTCATCCCCAGGTCACGGCCCGAGGTGCGCGCCGCCTCGGCGACCCGCATGTTGGCCTCGGTGGCCAGACTCATCCCGAGGTAGCCGATGGTCGCCGAGAAGCCCGCCCCGAGGACGAAGAACACCGAGCGGCCGATCCGGATGCCGGTCCCATCGGCCGGCAGTGCGAAGAGCAGGAAGAACGCGATCACGACGAAGATGCTCAAAGTCATGAACTGCCGCCGTAGGAAGGCCTGAGCGCCCTCCTGGACCGCAGCGCCGATCTCCTGCATGCCAGGCGTCCCAGGAGAGTGGACCAGCACCTCCTTGCGGAACTTCAGTCCCATCACCAGCGCGGCAACCGCGATCAACAGGACGACGACGACGATGGAGATGCCCCCCGCCCCGAGATCGACCTGCTGCGTGACGATCGGTGTCATGTGCATCCTCCGTGTGGCATGGCTACCCGTGACCCGACGCTGGATCCGGCCTTTGTGCGGCTCACAGTAGACCAGGGCGCATCACGGGACTCAACGAGCGTCATACCGTGTCCTTACCGTGACCCCGCCCCCGCTCTCCCCCGCTCGCGCCCTCGCCCACCTGGCGCGGGGCGCCCGCGGCGCTGCTCTGCTGCACACCCGCACCGTCCCGGAGCGCACGGCACGCAGCGTCCCCTGGCCGGACTGGGTCGCTGCGCCGGTGTATGCGGCGTGCGTCGGTGCGGGGGTCGAGCAGCTCTGGAGCCACCAGGCACAGGTCGCTGACCTGGCCCACTCCGGCACGCACGTGGTGTGCGCGACCGGCACCGCCTCCGGGAAGTCGCTGGGCTACCTGGTGCCGGTGCTCACCGCTGTGTCCGACGGGACCGACGCCCCCTCGGGGCGCGGAGCAACCGCGCTCTACCTGTCCCCTACCAAGGCGCTGGCCGCCGACCAGCAGGACCGGCTGGCCCGGCTCGCCGTGCCTGGGGTCCGCTCCGCAACCTACGACGGGGACACCCCCAGTGAGGAACGACGCTGGATCCGTGAGCACGCCCACTACGTGCTGACCAACCCCGACCTGGTGCACCACTCGCTGCTGCCCGGTCATGAGCGGTGGTCACCGTTCTTTCGGGCGCTGCGCTACGTCGTGGTCGATGAGTGCCATGTCTACCGGGGGGTGTTCGGCGCGCACGTCTCCGCGGTGCTTCGTCGGCTGCTGCGGGTGGCGGCCCGCTACGGCTCGTCGCCGACGGTGGTGCTGGCCTCGGCGACGGTCGCCGACCCGCAGACCCATGCCGGCGCGCTGATCGGCCAGCCGGTGCAGGCCGTCACCGACGACGGGTCCCCTCGGGCGGCGACGACCTTCGGACTGTGGGAGCCGCCACTGGATGACCAGGGGACTCGGCGCAGCGCGGTCGCCGAGAGCGCCGAACTGCTCGCCGACCTGGTGGCGACGGGAGTACAGACGGTCGCCTTCGCGCGCTCGCGGGTGGGGGTGGAGGTGGTAGCCCGGTCCGCGCAGCGGATCCTGGAGCAGCTGGATCCCGCCCTGGCCGGGTCGGTGGCTGCCTACCGGGGTGGCTACCTGCCCGAGGAGCGGCGTGCGCTGGAGACCCGACTGCGCGAGCGTGACCTGGTCGGGCTGGCCGCGACCACGGCCCTCGAGCTAGGCATCGACATCGCCGGGTTGGATGCCGTGCTGCTCGCCGGGTGGCCAGGGACGCTCGCGTCGTTCTGGCAGCAGTCCGGGCGAGCCGGTCGAGCCGGTGGCGAGTCGCTGGCCGTGCTCGTCGCGGCGGACGACCCCCTGGACAGCTATCTGGTGCACCACCCCGAGCGCATCTTCGATACCCCCGTCGAGGCCAGTGTGCTGGACCCGCACAACCCACACATCCTGGCGCCGCACCTGGCCGCGGCGGCGTCCGAGCTGCCGCTCACCGAGGACGACACTCGCTGGTTCGGGCAGGACGTGCCCGCGCTGGCGGACGATCTGGTCGCCCAGGGACTGCTGCGCCGACGCCCGACGGGGTGGTACTGGGCTCGCCCGGAGCGGGCCGTCGACCACGTGCAGCTGCGCACGGCGGGGACGCCGGTCCGCATCGTGGAGACCGCCACCGGTGGGGTGCTGGGCACCGTCGATGCGGCCCGGGCGCCGGCAGTGGTGCACACCGGGGCCGTCTACGTGCATCAGGGCCGTTCGTATGTCGTGACCTCGCTGGGTCTCGACGACGCGAGCGCGCTGGTGGTTGCCGGAGACCCCGGCTGGAGCACCCAGGCGCGGTCGACCAGCGACTTCAGCATCATGGGCGCCGAGCACGACGACGCCTGGGGGCCCGGTCGTCTGGCGTTCGGTGAGGTGGAGGTCACCGAGCAGGTGACCTCCTTCCTGCGCCGCCTACCCGGCGGTGAGGTCGTCGGCGAGCATCCGCTGGACCTGCCGGCCCGCACTCTGCATACCCGTGCAGTCTGGTGGACGTTAGCCGAGGAGCAGCTGGCGTTGGCCGGGGTGGCCACGCCCGACATACCCGGTGCCCTGCATGCGGCCGAGCACGCCTCGATCGGGCTGCTGCCGTTGATCGCCACCTGCGACCGGTGGGACATCGGCGGAGTGTCCACCGCATGCCACCCCGACACCGGACTGCCCACCGTGATGGTCTACGACGGCTACCCCGGGGGAGCCGGCTTCACCCGCCGAGGGTTCGACCGGATCGTGCCGTGGCTTCGCGCAACCCTGGAGACGATCCGCGACTGTGACTGCGACTCCGGCTGCCCGTCCTGCGTGCAGTCACCCAAGTGCGGCAACGGCAACGAGCCGCTGGACAAGTCGGGAGCCCTTCAGGTGCTGCAGCACCTGCTGCTGCCGCCATAGCGCGGGGACCTCGGCTAGGCTCGGGGGCGTCCAGGTCGGTTGTGCGGAAGGTGGGTTTGATGTTCGCGCTCGGATTGATCCTTGTACTGCTCGCAGTGATCGTGGTGATCTATGTCCTGATCGCCACAGGCGGAGAGCCCGCCATGAAGATCGACTGGTTTGTCTTCAGCGCCGACATCACGCCGCTCGGCCTATTTTTGCTGGGCGCAGCGACGGTGCTAGTGCTCTCGATCGGCAGTGTGCTGCTGAGCATCGGGCTGAAGCGGTCGGGGGCCAAGCGCGCTGAGGTCAAGAAGCTGCGCAAGGAGGTCAAGGCCAAGGACTCCTCCAACGGTTCTCGCGACACCCATGACAACGGGCGTCGCCGCGACACTCAAACTGAGGACAGCGGTGACCGCGACCGCACAAGGGAGCGGGACCGCTCGAGCAGTTCGGACGGCTCGGGCGAATCGTTCTCCTCAAGCCAGGACCGTAAGACAGCGCCGCCGCAGGAGCCCTCTGCAGGGACGACGCAGCGGATTCCTCCGCCTCCGCCTCCGCCGAGGCACTGAGCCGCTACGGGTCGCCTGGCACCAGGCCGGCATGTGCTCGTGCCTCGACCACTGGCCAGGCCGACAGTCCCGTCTCCGCTTCGACGACCACCTCGATCGAAGGCCCCTGACCCCTGGTCGTGACCATTTCGATACTGCAGGTGACCAGCGCGGTCCCGTTGGCTTCGGCCACCTGAGCCGCACGAGCGCAGGCGCTGGACTCCTGCTGACCGTGCAGCAGCACCTGCGCTCCGCCCACGGCGGCAAGGTCGGCTCCGCTCCGGGCCCGACCCCCCGCGAGGAGGACCGCACCCAGGACCAGCGCGGCGGTCCACAGCGTCAGTATCCCGGCGATCACGGCCACACCCAGGACCGTTGCCGACCCACGCTCGCACGACGGCCCGGCCCTCCACTGTTCGCTCCGCGGCCGGCCTGGCCACCTGGCTCCTTTACTCATCGATCGACCACCGGCTCAAGGGGTGCGGTGGCGGTGGCCTGAGCCGCCGGCAGCCCCGGCAGTGCGAACCGGCGGGCCGGCGCGGTCACTACCACCAGCACGTACTCATCGCGTCGGGTCAGCGTGACGCTCGACCCCTCCGGGGCGCCCTGCCTGGCCTGCTCGGCGACCTTTTGGTCCGGCTCGCCCCGTGAGGCGGCGCGAGCTGCGACCCGCGCCCCGTCCACACAGCGCACCTGGTCGATCGCCAGCCCAAGTCCGGACAGGCACAGGGCAAGCACCAGCAGCACGGCAGGGATGATCAGGGCCAGCTCGGCGGTAGCCATCCCATGCTCCCGGTGCTCGCCCTGCATCACATGCCGACCGAGAGCGCGGTGGTGATGACGTCGGTCATCATCGACTTGACGCCGTCGGACCTCACGATCACCAGCAGCACAGCCGCAAAGGCGCAGGCGGCGAGAGTACCCACAGCGTATTCGGCTGTAGTCATTCCTGCGTCCCTTCCCTTCCGTACAAGGCCCTTGCACGCATCGAAAATTCGGTGTCGAATCCTCATCCTCGTTCCCCTTCCGTCACCCAGGGCGCACGATGCGTCCCGGCAGCGGGCCATCTGGCCCGCCTCGGATCACCATCGGCCACGTCGTCATGGGGCACCAGACCCGCCGAGCAAACTGTGGACGAATGGAGGGGTACACCCGGGCTGTGGACCGAGCCGATCACGGCTGGTCACGGGAGAGGATGTCGACGCACCAAGCGTTCTATGACGAGCTTTCGCCCCGGTCGTCGACCCGTCCAAGCCTTGACGCCGGGTCGAGAACTTTAAAGGTGGCGAGTTCGGCAACCACGCCCCGGTCGGCTTGCGTGCGCAGCGCACGATCTTCATGTCCCAGGCCCGGGCGCGCACCCCCCGCGATGACGCTTATGTTGAGCAGGAGCACAGTACCCGAGTCGTGTAGGAACCGGACCCCACGACGCCCGCCACTGCGAAACGGCAGGGGACCCTGCAGGGCCGACGCCCGGGTTGCTCCTGGACCCACAGCCAATGCTCACCGCCCGGAGTCGCGGTTGAGTAGTGGATCTGGAGTCGTTCAAGAAGACCTGGGTGAACGCGACGTCATGCTCCTGCGCGATGAACTCGCCCTGCTTGTGGTGGACAACCCGTTCCGGGATCAGTTTGCCCTTGCCGGAAACAACTGACGGGGCACGTGGCCGGTGTGCGTGTTCTCGTGGGTTCCGCGTCGGTACATTCGAGCGTCAGGATCGTGACCGCCATGCGTCGACCGGACATGACGACGCGACCGACGCTGTGCGGGGAGCACGGCGTCGGTCGCGTCGGTCAGGATGTAGGCGGGGTTACAGGCCCAGACCGGTCAGGAGCCGGTTGAGGAGTGCACCGATTCCCAGTAGGGGTCCGCCGTTGTCGAGCAGTCCGGCCACGGCGCACAGCAGGTTGCCCAGCAGGTTGCCCGCCCCGGGCACCGCCGTGATGTCCAGCTCGACCTGATTCAAGTCGATCACGAGTCCGAGGAGATCCAGGTTGATCGGGCCGAGCGTGAGGTCGAGGATCGTGCAGGCCTGGTTGGCCCCGATGTCCGTGATCGTAGTGGTGAACTTGGTGCCACCGGTCGGCAGGCCAGTGCCGGTAATCGTGCCGGTCAGCGTCAGGGCCCCGTCCACCGTGCGAACCGTGAGGTTGCTGATCGCACCGGTGAATGCTGTGCCGTCGGCGAGGGTGCCGGTGACGGACTGCATCGTCGCCGCCGGTTGCGCAGCGGCGAAACTGCCCGGGGCGGCGGTCGGTGACTGGGTTGCTGCGGTCGCTGCCGGGGCCATGCTGAGGCTTCCGGCCAGGATGGCGGCCGTCGCGGTACCGAGTAGCTTGCTTCGTAGCATCATCGCGGAACTCCTGTGGTTGGGGGATGCCCGTGCGGGCTTACAGGGATGAAGAGTCCGTGGGCCCGGGTGTATGACGCGGCCGACCTGCCTGGCTGCGTCACGAATCTGGCGGAACGGGCGGCGGGGACACCTGCCATTCCGCCCGAGGTCCGCGTCATGTGTCGTCGTCGAGAGCGTCCGGGTCGCCAACGCGTCCACGCAGGGCCATGTCGGCGGTGGCGAGCACCTCAAGGAAGAACTCGGACGCGGCCATGGCGATGCCCCTCACGTCATCGGTCGGCGCCGCGGACAGCACTTCTGCCAGCACCGCATGGTGCACCTGGGCCAGGTGCAGCACGCTGAGACCGTCCACCACCGCGGCGTGGCCGATCTCGTAACCGAGGGTCAACCCAGCCTCGCCTCGCTTCGGCAGGTAACGGAGGAAGGCCACCCGGTAGTCCTTGGTCAGCGCTTCGAGGTCGCTCACCTCGGCTCGACGGGACTGGCTGCCGGGTGGTCGCGGAGGTCCTTCAGGAGGGCGAGTCCGTCCTCCAGATCGAGGGCTGTTGTTAGACCGGCGCCGCCCATGCCCAGCTGCACCATGGCGTAGGCGACATCGGGGTGGATGCCAACGATCACGGTCACGGCGCCCCGCAAACGCGCCATCTCTGCAATGGTCCTCAGGGTCCGGGTCCCGAAACTGTCGAGGATGTCAAGGGCGGCGACGTCGATGATCACCCCATGCGAGCGATGCTCCCCGATCTGTCGGACCAGGTCGTCTTGGAACCGCAGCATCTGCGAGTCATCGAGCGCGGTGTGGACCGATGCGACCAGGGTGTCCCCCTGCCGCAGGATCGAGACCAGCGCTGGCCCTGTGTTCACAAGTTGGTCGACTGCTCCTTCCGGGTCACGGCATAGCCGAGCAGCCGCTCGGCCTCCTCGAGACCTCCCTGCAGGTCGCCGATCGTGTTCATCTTGCTCAGGTCGACGCCGATCGTGACCAGCGTCTGAGCGATCGTTGGGGAGAGTCCTGTAATGATGACGCTCGCACCCATGAGGCGTGACGCGTCGACGGTCTGCACGAGGTGGTTGGCGACCGTCTCGTCCACCTCCGGCGCGCCCGTGATGTCCATGACGACCACCTTGGCGCGGTGTGTGCGGATCCCCGCGAGCAGCTGACCGGTCAGCTGCCGTGCGCGCTCGCTGTCCAGGACCCCGATGATCGGCAGGATCAGGAGCCGCTCGCGCACCGGGAGCACCGGCGTGGACAACTCTCGGATGGCGTCCTGCTGCTGGCGGATGACCCTCTCCCGCTCCTCGACGAAGCTGACGGCGACGGTGTTGGCGATGCGGTTCGCCGCGGGCTCGTAGGCGTCGAGCACCTCGTTGAGCAGGCTGAAGTCACCCTCGTACTTCTCGAACAGCGACCTGGCGAGCACGTCGCGCAGGAGCAGGACGATGCCGACGACCTCGTGTGTTTCGACACCGCGCGGGATGATCCGCTCCGACAGGTCCCTCGCATAATGCTGCAGCGCCTCGACACTGCCCGTTTCGAGGACCTCGACATAGTTGTCGTAGACCGAGGTGGTCTCTGTCACCATCTCCTGCGGGGTCATTGCCTCAAGGAGGCGCGCCTCGCGGATACGCGAAGCCCAGTCTTCGCTCAACTTGGCCCTATGCTCACGCAGGTGGGCGACCAGCTGAGGGAGCAGCATGGCGTTCTGCCGGGCCTCCCGGTCCGACCCTGTCCGCGTTTCCTCTGTGCTCATGCTCATCCTCTCTCGAACCACTTGGTCATGCTGATCGTCGTCCCCCTGCCCTGCTCGGAGACGATGCTGAACTCGTCCATAAGGCGCCGGGCCCCCGGCAGCCCGAGACCAAGCCCATCCCCGGTGCTGTATCCATCCCGCATCGCTTTGCTGACGTCCCGGATGCCGGGGCCCGTGTCCCGCGCCACGACCCGGATTCCTGCGCCGGGACGCTGCAGCAGTTGAACAATGATCTCGCCGCTCCCGGCGAAGCGCACGATGTTGCGCGCGACCTCTGAGACGGCGGTGGCCACCAAGGTCAGCTCGACGCCGGCGAATCCTGCTCGTGCGGCGACCTCGCGGGCCGCCTGACGGGCCGCGACGATGTCAGGGTCGGCCGCGACCGGCACGCGCACCTCGTCGTCCCGGACTTGGCCGCGGCCCAGGAGCGGTCCGCCCAGGCGCGCGCACACGTCGCACTCGAGCAAATGGCGTGCCGCATCGAGCTCATGCTGACGCCGACGATCGGCACCCGAAAGCGCCAGCAGCACCGGTCGACACCGGTCCGTCGGCGGCTCGACATTCTCTAGCGCCAACACGTACTCGACCCGCAAACGGGCGCGGGTGCGTTTGAGCTGGGCCGCGACAGCTCCAGCCGTGGATTCCGTCTCCTTGGCGAGGGACCTGGTGTCCTGACCTATCACCTCGTGGGCTAACAGGATCCTTCGCTCCCGCGCGGTCAGGCGCTCCAAAGCCGCGCTGATCGCCCTCGACTCCTCTGCCGCGACCACCAGATGGTCGGCGGAGTCCGGTTCGCTGGGGTCGTGCAGACGGTGCTGGTTGCGGGCGGCGCGGTCGTCCTGACGCCACATCGAAGTCACCACGTTGCGCGCCGTGGCGATGGCGTACGGCTCGAGCATTCCCGGCTCGATGCGGTCCCGAGCGGCCAGGACGCGCACCAACGTCTCCTGGACCAGGTCCTCCGCGGCGGGGTGACCTCCGACCCGCGCGCCGACGATACGTCGCAGCATGGGGATGAGCGCCTCCAGCTCGGCGGAGGCGCCCGGCCCGGCGGAGCGGTACACCCGCGCTGTGCTCACGGGGCGACGCTACGCCAATCGGCAACCTTCGACCCGTCGACGCTGCCCAGCACAGTCCCGTCAGGTGGGACGGATCCGATATAGGCGAGGAACGTCCCGGCCGCGACCCGGCCCTAGCCCCACGGCTCCAGCCACCTTCGCCTTGGGGACGGCCCATCCCTCCCGCTCAGATCACGTCGACCAGCACACCACCTCGGACCCGGAAGTCAAAAAAGCGCTTTGCTCGCAGGGGCGTCACTCGACTGCCAAGTACGCTAGCGACATGGAGCGAGTGTGCCCACGGCATACTCCGCCGTGGTCATGCCGGCCTCGGCCCTGTCCAGCATCGCCCGGCGAGCCCTGAGAATGCGGTGTCGGATCTTCATCGTGTCTCCCTTCCGTCGCCCGGGGCTTCTCGGCTCCCGGGAGCGAACCGTCCGGCCCACTCGGATCACGGTCTGCCAACCACGACGGGTTGCACCAGGTCGGCCGAGCGATCTGTGGACGGCGCCCCATGCCTTGGGGGGATGTGCACGAGGACGTGGTGAGGACCGCGGGGGGCGCCTGACAAAGGTGGGTCGATGCCCGCCTGGAGCAGGATTGCGTCCTACTTGCAGGAGGAGTCGTCCAAGCAAACCACCCGGCCTTCGGGCATGGTGGGCGAGGGACCAGGCGGTTGAGGGCCGACATGTTGCGAGTGCGTCTGACCTGGGAGCGGACCGCGGCACAGTGACGTGCCGTGTGGTTGTCACACGGGAGACCGAGGACCACATGAACGATCTCTACCGCTACGTCGCCGACGCTGCAGCATCCCAGATCGCGCGGCCACGTCGACAAGGTCAGTACATACTGCGAGGGGCTCGCCGAGTCGTCGCGATCATCGGGATCTTCAAAGCTGAGTACGTCATGACCGGCGCCGCCGACCCCCGTTCGTGGCAGGATGGCTGCCACCGCATACCTCCTCTGCACGCCCCGTCGAGGCGCTCGCTTCAAGCCAAAGGATCACATCAATGGAGTCGGTCGTCCTTGGGCTGGACCTGGGAACCAGCGGGCTCAAGGCCGTGGCGCTCGGCGAGGACGGACAGGTGGTCGCCGAGACGGAGGCCGATGGCAGCGTCACGACACCGCATGCCAACTGGGCAGAGACAGACCCCGCTGACTGGGTGGCTGCCCTGCACCAGGTGCTGGAGCAGCTGGCCCCGCGCCTGACAAACCACCGCGTCGCCGCGGTGGGAGTCGACGGCCAGATGCATGGGGTCGTGCTGGTGGACGCTCACGGCGATCCCACGCGTGCCGCGGTCCTGTGGCCCGATCGTCGCGCCGAGGAGCAGACGGCGCGCTGGCAGCAGTTGTCTGCCGAGCACCGGGCTCGCCTGGCCAACCCCATCAGTGCCGGGATGGCCGGGCCCATCCTGGCCTGGTTGCACCAGCACGAGCCCGGCACCATGGCGTCCTCGACCCACGCGCTGCAGCCGAAGGACTATCTGAGGACCGTGCTCGGCGGTCCCCCCGTCACGGACCGAAGCGACGCCTCCGCGACGCTGTTGTGGAATGTTGCCGCCGACGACTGGGCACCTGACGTGGCGGACGAGGTCGGCATCGCGGCCAGACTGCTGCCCACGGTGCGGCCCAGCGATGAGGTCATCACCAGCGGGCCGCTGCTCCCTGGTCTGGGCCGGGGCGAGGTCGCCGTCGTCACCGGGGCGGCTGACACTCCAGCCGCGCTGCTGGCCTGCGGAGGGCTGCAGCCGGGCGAGGTCCAGGTCAACCTTGGCACCGGCGCCCAGGTCGCCGTCGGGTTGAAACGTCCGACCCTGGAACCGGACCCGCGCATTCACACGTTCGCCGACGCCACGGACGGCTGGTACGGCCTGGCAGCCGTGCAGAATGCCGGCCTGGCACTGGGCCATGCTCGCGGCTGGCTCGCGATGACCTGGGAGGAGTTGTTCGCCAAGGCGTCGTCGTGCGAGCCGGGAGCGGGAGGCGTCAGCGTGCTGCCGTTCCTCACCGGCGAGCGACTGGGCATCGCCTCACCGACCAGCCGGGGTGCGTGGATCGGACTGCAGGCGAGCACGACCCGGGAGCATCTGGCCAGGGCGGCGGTCGAGGCCATGGTCTTCACCGTCCGCCATGCCGTGGAGCTCATCGGCGCCGGCGGTCAGCCCGTTCGGCTGACCGGGGGGGCGGTGCGGCAACGGCTGGTCCCCCAGCTCCTCGCCGACCTGCTGGCGAGCCCCGTCCACATCGTCACGCTCCGCAGCCCTTCAGCCGTCGGATCGGCGCTCCTGGCGGCGCGCGGCATCGACATGACGATCCCCACGGTCTACCGCTCCCCCGCAGCGGCCGTCGAGCCCGGCCCTGCCGACGGACTCGACGAGGCCTACGCCCGCTGGGTCGACCGACTCTGCGTAGCCGACCGTTGACGCACTGCCGCGCGGCTGGCTCACCGCCCGCGCGTACCAGGCATGGAAGGCCTGGACCGAGCCCTCGGTTATCGGCGACAGCGGCCCGGGTAGGTACCCGCTCGAAGCCACGCCCGCGTGATTCTGCTCGCACAAGAGCCAGTCCTGCTCGGAGGTCGCCACCCAGACCTGGGTGAGCTCGGCCAGGTCGTAGTCGGTGCCCTCCACCGCGTCATCCCGCACGAGGAACGTCACGTCGACGCCCGTCGCGGCCGGACCGACCGGGGTCAGCCGCGTCGTCATCGCATAGTCGGCATTGGCGTGCGACCAGGAGTTGGGCAGGGAGATCACCCGCAGGCTCCCGACGTCGGCACCATCGAGCGCACCGAGCACCGGAGCGACGAGACCTCCGCTCAGACTCTCCGTCAGATAGCCGTCCCGCAGCGGCAGCCGTGCGACGCGGAAGGATCCGCCTGCATCGAAGCTGACGTCGATCGGCGCCAGCCCCTGCGCCGTCCAGCTCGCCCGGCGGGCCGCCAGCGTCGTCTCGTACCTGGTGTTGGTCCGTGCGTCCCCCGACATGCCCAGGTCGTAGTTCGACTGGCAGAACTCCGGATGGTTGGCCCGGCAGTGGTAACACTCCCGGTTGTTCTCGACCAGCATCTTCCAGTTGGCCCACACGTCGTAGTGCAAGCGCGCGGCCACCTTGGTGTGGTCCAGGCGGTGCGGTCCCAGCTGCGGGCCGATGGCAGCCACTGCGTCGTCGAAGGCCGGCGGTGTCTGCGCGAAGCAGACGAACAACAGACCAGCCAGCTCACGCAGATGCACAGGTTGCAGACCGAGCTGATCGCGCGGCAGATCGCTACCCATGTGTGGTGCGCCGCGCAGCGAGCCGTCGAGGCCGTACGTCCACTGGTGGTAGGGGCAGACCAGCACCCGCTCGGACCCGCCACCGTCCGGGCGCAACCGCGAGCCGCGATGCCGGCATACGTTGTGGTGGGCGTGTAGCGATCCGTCCGGGTCGCGGGTCACCACGACCGAGTCCCGCCCAACGGTCCAGGTCAGCACGGCACCGGGCTGCGGCAGCTCGGCGACGGAGCCCACCAGCAGCCAGCTGCCGGCGAAGACCCGCTCGATGTCGAGGTCGAAGATCTCCTGGTCCACGTAGTCGCGCTGCGGCAGCGAGTAGCCCGGCATCCAAGTCGTCGTCTCGGTCACGGTCATGGTCAGCTCCAAGGAAAGGGTGAGTGGCTCATCGGATGCGTCTGGCCCGCCGCGTAGCGCCCGAACCGGAAGGGCTCCAGCAGGGCCTGCGGGTCGCCGAGCAGCTCACGCGCCACGAGCTGACCGACGCCGATCATCTTGTAACCGTGGTTGGAGTCGGCGATCACATAGGCGTTGTCGGCGAACACGTCGAAGACCGGGAAGCTGTCCGGCGTGAAGCAGCCGATCCCGCCAGAGGGCTGGGAGGAGAACCGGCTGCGCATCCCCTCGAACCTCTTCAGGCAGTGCGCGAGCCCGGAGGTCCACATGCGAGCAAAGTCGGCGCCGACCACGAAGTCCGGGCTGGCGGGGCCGTAGGGATCGACCAGGACCTCGCCCACAGGACGGTCCACCACGAACGGCATCGCCCCCCCCTGCACCCCGCCGAAGCTGACATCGGGCTTGAAGTAGATGCCCCACAATCGGTCGGTGATGAGCCCGCCGTCCTCGTCGTCGTACAACGCAGCGTCGGTGTCTACGTGCACGACCGGCGGCAGAGCCCCGGCGGCGTCGGTTAGGAACGAGGGCTGCACCTCAAGCGTCCCCTCCTGCAGGGACCAGTAGGTCCACATCGGCCGTTCGCGGCCGACCCCGTCGGAACCGACCACGGTGAGCGTGGCGGGCAGGTCAAGCATCGCCCAGACGTCACGCACCCACGGCCCCACGGCCACCACCAGCTGGTCGCAGGCGATGGTCCCCGCGTCGGTCTCCACGGCCCGCACTCCGCCCGAACCGGTGACCAGAGCTCGGACGGTCACGCCGGAGCAGATGCGGACGCCGGAGGCGACGGCCTTGCGCTCCAGCCCCCGCAGGGACGCCTGGTTGTTGGCATAGCCACCGGCATGCTCGTGCAGCACGCTGGTGATGTTGCGTGCCTGCCAGTCCGGGAAGATCGCGCGCAGGTACCGTGCACTTGCCTCGGCGCCGTCGACGAACGTCGAGGGGTAGCCGATCGCCTGTTGCTGCGCATGGATCCCCGCGACGTCGTCGTGCATCACCTCGGCCGAGATCTGCAGGTAGCCGACACCGTGGTAGGAGAACGCCTGCGGGTCGGACTCCCACACCCGCACCGAGTGCGCCATCAGCTCACGCATCGCCGGCTGGAAGTAATTGTTGCGCACCACCCCGCACGCGATGCCGGAGGCACCGGCACCCACTCCCGTCTTGTCCACGACCACGACGTCGGCGCCCGTGCCGCGGCCGGCCGCTTGGAGCCCCTGCGCCAGGTGCCAGGCGGTGGACAGTCCGTGGATACCGGCGCCGATCACCACATACCGCGCTCGATCGGGCAGGATCATCGGCCCCTCTCTTCCGCCGGCGGCCACGCGTCGAAGCCGTCCTCGTCTATCCCAAGCTCCCGGCCGGCGTCCAGCAGGGCGTCGAACAGGTACTGCCCGCTGGAGCGCTCGCAGTGCAGCAGGTAGGACCGGGTCGAGTCGACGTCGTCTCGGATGACGTCCGTGACCAGCCGCGCCACCTCGCTGCGGAATGCCGTGCCGTCCGGGGTCACCCGGTCGGACAGGTCGATGGCGCAGACCTTGGCGAGCAACTGGTCGCCGGCCGGCCCGGTCAGCCGCAACAACGCTCGCCCGTGCGTGACGTCGATGACGGTGACGAACTCCTCGCCCGCACAGATGCCCTCCGCCGTATGCCGTGCCGTCCCCGGAGCGGCGAGCAGCAGCCACTCCCCCGGTCCGGACCCGACGACTAGCGTGCCCACAACGTCGCGCGCGGTGTGGCCGAACGGGACGCCAAGCCGTGCCGCGAGTGCCCCGTCCGGTGCGGCCCGGACGGCGACCTTGGCCAGCGGGGTGTGGTCGGCCAGACGCAGCGGTGCCGACGAGCGCCGGCCGCAGACCTCCCAGCCGGACGCGGTGACCGGGTCCGTGAGCGCCACCGGCCCTCGGGCGACGGGGGTGCTGTCAGGCACGCAGGCGCACCCCCTCCGGGTCCACCTGGGCCAGGGTGGGGGTCACCTGGGCCGGTAGCCGCCGACCGTCGGGCAGGGCCACGGTGAGGGTCGTGCCCGGTGCCGACATCTCGACCGGCACGTACCCCAGGGCGATGCACCGGCCCAGGGTCGGCGACATCCGGCTGCTGGTGACCCGCCCGACGATGGTGGTGCCGGCGACGATCTGGCTGGCCTCGGGCGGGACCACGTCGGGGTCGGCGGTGCGCAGCCCCACCAGGACGCGGCGCCGGCTCTGCTGCCTGCGGGTCAGCTCGGCGTGCCCCACGAAGTCGTCCTTGTCCAGCTTGACCATCGACCCGAGCCCCGCCTCGAAGGGGTCGGTCATGCCGTCGGTGTCCTGTCCGATGACCAGGTGGCCCTTCTCCAGGCGCAGCACCCGTTGCGCCTCCACGCCGAACGCCGTGACGCCGAGGTCGCCGCCTTCGCGCAGCAGGGTCTCCCAGACGTGCAGCCCGTAGGAGGCGGGGACGTGGATCTCGAAGCTCAGCTCACCGGTGAAGCCGATGCGCCACATGAAGCAGTCGTCGACGCCCGCGACCCGACCGACGCGCACCCGCATGTATCCAAACGCCACATTCGACAGGTCGACCCCTGTGGTCAGTCTGGCCAGCAGGTCGCGGGAGCGCGGCCCCGCGATGTTGATGCTGGCGTATGCCGTGGTCAGCGGGGTGATGTGGACCCGCCAGTCCGGGTGCTCGATCTGCAGCAGCACCTCGAGGTGCTCCCAGACTCGCGCCGCCCCCGAGGAGGTGGTCGACATCAGGTAGCGGTCGTCGCTGAACCGCCCGGTGACGCCGTCATCCAGCACCACCCCGTCCTCAGCGCACATCACCCCGTAGCGCACCGAGCCCACAGCCAGCTTGGCCCACCTGTTGACGTAGGCGGTCTCGAGCAACCTCGGGACGTCCGGGCCGTGCAGGTCGAGCTTGCCCAGCGGGGTCACGTCGATCACCCCGACCCCCTCGCGGACGCCGCGCACCTCGGCCTCGGCGTCCCCGTAGTGCTCGGGCCGCAGCCACTGCCCCGCGACCAGCCACCGGGCGCCGTGCCGGGAGTGCCACTCGTGCATCGGCGACCGGCGCACCGGCTGCATACTGCGACCGGCGAGCGCGCCCAGGGTGACCGGGGCGTAGGGCGGGCGCCACACCGTCGTGCCGAGTGACTCCAGGGTGCCACCGACGGCCTCGGCGAGCACCGCGATGGTGTTGACGGTCTCGAGCTTGCCCTGCGATGGGCCCATGGTGGCGGTGGTGTAGCGCTTGACCAGCTCGCTAGAGTCATAGCCCTCTGCGGCGGCGCCGACTATGTCGGCGGAGGAGACGTCCTCGGAGAGGTCTACGAAGCCGTGGGTGGAGGCGCGGAACAGCGCCGGGTGCGCCTGCACGGGCAGTGGAGCCGGCGCAGGCGCGGACCCGAAGCCAGACCGACCGGCCGCCGCGGCACCCACCGCCCTTCCGTGCTCGACCAGCTCATCGGTGCGGCCGTCGCCGACGATCCCGCCGGCCGCCAGCACGGAGGCGGGCAGGGACTCGCCGGGGCGGAACCGGGCCGCCGACGGGTCGTAGACCGGGACGTCCCCCGCCATGTTCAACAGCGACGTCGGCGCCGTCCACCCGGTCGAGACGACGAGTAGGTCGCACTCAAAGGTCCGGCCGTCCGCGAGCTGCACAGCCTTCACCCCGCCGCGCCCGACCGCACGCCGTACGTCCTGGCCCTGCCGAGCATCGACGACACAGACGACATCGACCCCTGTTCGCTGCAGGTCCGCGACGGCCGCGTCGCCCTCGGGGTTGGCGACCAGGGCGACCGCACGCTGACCCGGGCGGACGGCATACAGGTTGACCAGCCGCCGGACCGCGGAGCCGAGCAGCACCCCCGGCAGGTCGTTGCCCTCGAAGACGTAGGGACGCTCAATCAGGCCGGGTGCGACCACCAACGCCCGGGCACGGGCCCGGACCAGTCGCTCGGTGACCCCGCCGTGGTCGCGGCGCAGGATCGAGACCCAGTTGTCGTCGTAGCGCCCCAGCACCACGGAGTTGAGGCACACCTCGATGCCCGCGTGGCCCATGGCCAACGTCCGCAGGTCGCGCAGGACGGCCAGCTCTGGTGCACCACCCCAGCGCAGGTGACCGCCCAGCTCGTACTCCTCCTCGACCAGCATCACCCTCGCGCCCGCATCCGCGGCCGCCAGCGCCGCCCCGATCCCGGCCGGTCCGCCCCCGGCCACGACGACGTCCGGGTGTGCGTAGCACTGGTCGTAGCTGCCCGGGTCGGCCTCCGGGACCACGCGACCACCCGCGGCGAACCTCTCCAGTACCCGCTCGTATGTGGGCCACAGCCGCCGCGGCGCCATGAACGTTTTGTAGTAGAAGCCGGCCGACAGGAATCGAGCGACGAGCTGGTTGACCGAGCGCAGGTCATACTTCAGGGACGGCCAGACGTTCTGCGACTGGACCCTCATACCCGCCTCCAGTCGACGATGTCCGGCGCGGACGTTCGGCTCGCCGGCCACCTGCACGGTGCACCCAGGGTCGGTGAAGCTCGCGGTCAGGATCCCCCGGGGGCGGTGGTACTTGAAGCTGCGGGACAGCACCTGGACCCCCGACGCCGCCAGCGCCGAGGCGATCGTGTCGCCGGCCAGACCGGCGTGGCTGCGGCCGTCCCAGCTGAAGGTCAGCGGCCGGTCGCGGTCGATCAGCTCACCGGGCTGGGGCGGCAGCCGGTGCGACCAGGTCGGTGTCATTCCGCACCCACCGGGCGGGTCGCGTTGGTGACGGTATGCCGTTGCACGGTGAAGCAGCGCCGACACCCCGCCGAGTGCGCCCACCACTCCATGCTCCACCCGGCGACGTTGTCGCGGTCGTAGAGGTAGCCGCGCCACGCCGCGGCGGTGGCGCCCGAGGGGTCGGGGCGGACGGCGACCTCGCCGAGGTGGTGAAACTCCGAGACGTTGCGCGGCCCGCAGTGCGGGCAGGGGATCCGAAACATGCCGCGGCCTCCTCAGTGCCCGACCGCAGCCGCGCCGCGCTCGCCGACGAGCCTGCCCTCGGCGAAGCGCGCGAGGTCGAACGAGGCGATCAGCTCCGGCGTCCGCCCCGAGGCGATCAGCTCGGCCATCGCCTCCCCTGCCACGGGCCCGGCCTTGAAGCCGTAAGTGCCCCAGCCGACATCCACGTAGAAGCCCTCGACCGGGGTCAGCCCCATCACCGGCGAGAAGTCCGGTGTCATGTCGCACAGCCCCGCCCACTGCCGCAGCACCCGGAGCCTGGCGATCGAGGGCATCAGCTCCAGGACATGACCGGCGAGCTCCTCAGTGAACTCCAGGGAGCCTCGGGTCGAGTACGACGGGTAGGAGTCCGTGCTCGCACCGAAGACCAGCTCGCCGCGCGCGGTCTGGCTGACGTAGACGTGCAGCGTGCCCGACACCACGACCGTGCGCAGGAACGGCTTCACCGGCTCGGTCACCGCGGCCTGCAGCGGGTGCGTCACGATCGGCAGACGCACACCCGCCAGCTGAGCGACCAGGCTCGCCCATCCTGCGGTGCAGCTGAGGACCACCGGCGCGCTGACGTCGCCGCGCGTCGTGCGCACCCCGCGCACCCGCCCTTCCTGGACCTCGATCCCGGTCACCTCTGTGTTCTCGTGGATCTGCACGCCGAGTGCGTCGGCCCCTCGGGCGTACCCCCAGTTGACCGCGTCGTGCCGGACGGTGCCGCCGGGCGGGTGGTGCAACGCGCCCAGGATCGGGTAGCGCGTCTGCGCGGAGGTGTCCATCAGCGGGACGCGACGCGAGATCTCGTCGGGACCGATGACTTCGGAGTCGATCCCCTCGTGCTTGTTGACCTCCGCCCGCCAGCGCATCGTCCGCAACGAGGCATCGTCGTGGGCGAGCGTGAGGTGGCCGCGCTGGGAGAACATCACGTTGAAGTTCAGCTCGCCGGCCAGCGACTCGTAGAGCTTGACGGAGCGGTCGTAGAAGCGGACGCCTTCGGGGGTCAGGTAGTTGGAGCGGACGATCGCGGTATTGCGCCCCGAGCCGCCGCCTCCGACGTAGGCCCGGTCCAGGACGGCGACCCGTCGGATCCCGTGGCGGGCCGCCAGGTAGTAGGCGGTGGCCAGTCCGTGCACGCCGGCACCGATCACCACGACGTCGTAGGCCGGCTCGAGGTCGTGATCGCGCCAGGCGCGGGACCAGCCCTGGTTGAGCAAACCCCGCCTGACCAGGCCCCAGGCCGAGTACTTCTGGCGCACAGCGCTCCTAGTAGTCGACGCCGTAGGCGATGTTGTCCCGGCGCAGGCTGGTGTCTGTCCCGAGGAACGCGTGCTTGGACATGTCCGCGGAGAAGCGGCTTGCCGGCGGGGTGCGCCCTAGAGCCTCGGCCATCGCGCGGATGTGGTGCGGCCCGGCGCCGCAGCAGACCCCGAAGTAGGCGACGCCGAGCTCGTGTGCCGCAGCAGTGAACTCGGCGATCTCATGGCGGCTGCAGGTGAACGGGTCCAGCGCCACCGGGAAGGGGCGGTTGGACTCGTGCTCATGTCCGGGATCGCGCAGCGATTGGAAGCTTGGCTCGTCCGCGTGGGTGCGATACGGCACCGGCAGTGCCGCGACCGGCACGTCCACTGCCGGGATCATCTCCTGCAGGAGCGGAAGCATCGTGGCCGGACCCCGTATGCAGTTGAGCCCGACCACGTCGGCCCCTGCGTCCGCGAGGCGCTTGCCCGCCTCGGCCACGGTCCATCCCTCGCGGGTTGTCGGCTCACGGTGCATGGCGAGGGTGATCACCGAAGGCAGCCCCGCCCCCTGCACCACCTCCAGGGCGATCAGCGCCTCGCTCGCCCAGCTGAAGGTCTCCCCGATCACGTAGTCGACCGCGGCATCCTTGGCCCAGCCCACCTGCTCGGTGAACATCGCCCTGACCTGGTCTGCGGAGGAGGGGCTGTCGGGCTCGAACACGTTGGTGTTGCAGATGTCACCGGCGAAGAGCGAGTCGGTCTGACCGGCGACGTCTTTTGCGATGGCCAACGCCGCACTGTTGAGCTGCTCCAGTAGGTGTTCCTTGCCGATCAGCCGGAGCTTCTCCCGGTGCGCGTAGTAGGTGAAGGCCTCGACCACGTCCGAGCCCGCGTGCACGAACTCCCGGTGCAGCTCGGCCACCTTTTCGGGGTGCTCGAGCACCACCTCGGGCACGAATGCCCCGGCCTGCAGGTAGCCCCGCCGCTCCAGCTCGAAAAGGTAGCCCTCGGCGCAGATCACCGGTCCGGCAGCCAGCCGATCAGCGAGCGCGCCAGCCTCATCCGCGTCCATGCCTCTACCCTGGTGACTACCGGGCCGCGTGTCAACCGCAGTTGTTACGTGTCGCGCTATCTGGGCTGACTGCCCGCTGCGGCTACGATCCACAACTGTGGTTGACACCAGGGTGGACAACGTCTCGCGGGCAGCCGCCGCGCTCCAGGCGCTCGGGTCCCGGGAGTCGACGCAGAGTCAGGGTCTCGGGGTCGTACGGCTGGCCGAGCTGACCGGCGGCGACAAGGGCCAGGTCTCGCGCCTGCTGAAAACACTGACCGAACGGGGCTTGGTCGAGCGCGATCCGCAGACCCGCCTCTACCGGTTGGGGTGGCAGCTGTTCGCCCTTGCCGCACGCGCCGGCGACCAGCGCCTGCTGGTGCTTGCAGCCCCCCTGTTAACCGCGCTTGTGGAACGCGTCGGCGAGCGCGCCAGCCTCTCCGTCCTGCAGGGGGCCGAGGTGCTGACCGTGTCCTCCCTGGCCCCGCCACGAGCGGTGCGGGCCATCGGCTGGGTCGGGCGAACGGTGCCGGCCTACTGCACGAGCTCGGGTCGAGCCCTGCTCCTGGATCACACCCGGGCCGACGTGGACGCCCTCTTCGCGGGTCATCGCTTCGAGTCCTGGGGAACCGGCGGTCCCACTGACGCGGCGAGCCTGCACCGTCGGGTGGCTTCGAGCCAGGCGCTCGGCTACACCGTCGTTGCCGGCGAGTTCGAGCCGGACCTGGTGGCCACCGCCGCACCGGTTCGTAACGCGCACGAGGACATCTGCGCGGCCGTCAACGTCTCAGCTCCTGGGTTCCGCTACAGCACACCCGACTCGCTGGCCGGGCTCGGTCAGCAGATCAAGGACACCGCCGACGAGCTCACCAAGCTTCTGCGACGGGACAGCTGAGCCGCTGCACCACCGGTCCTGTTCTCAGCTCTCATACCGAGCCGGCCACCCCGGCGGCCAGCGCGAGGATGACCGGGACGACCGTGGTCAGGATGAAGGCGGGCAAGAAGGCGAGACCGAGCGGCAGCACGAGGTGCACCGCGAGCCGCGCCGTGGCCACCTCCACCTGAGCGAGGGCGTCCCGCCGCAGGTCAGCCGCGGCGTCGCTCAGCAGCTGCGCCGGGGGCACTCCCGCTGTCGCAGCGAGACCCAGGGCGCGGCGCGCCGGCGCCCAATGAACCGGCGCCTGCTCCCAGGCGGCGTCCTCATCCAGGCCCCACGCCAACGCCGCTGTCACCGCACGCAGCTCGCGTCCAGTCCCGCCGCCGACCACCCCGGCCACGTGGTGTGCGGCCGACTGCAGATCGGCACCCCCGCGCAACGCCAACGCCAGTAGGTCAAGCACCTCCGGCATCGAAGCACCCGAGTTTGCACCGGAGCCTCCGGCCCGGCGCCCCCGTCGGAGGATGGCCAAGCGCCCCCGCCGGGGGATGACCACCCGCCAGCGTCGGGCCTGCGGCCACAGGAGCACCGAGCATGCCGCCAGCGCCGCTGCCAGGACACTGCTCATCTGGTCGCTGCCTCGACCTGAGCGACCATCCGACCCACGATCCACCGCCCGAGCAGGATCAGCAGGCCGCCCAGCAGCAGGCAGGCCCACGCCAAAGGAGTCCCGTACAGCTGCGCCGGGTTGAGACCCAGCAGCGGGGAGATGACGGTCCCGCCGACTGGCAACAGGGTCAGCACCGTGCTGGTCGCCCGGGTGCCGGCCGTCGCCGAGGTCAGCCGCTGTTGCACCAGGGTCCGGTCGCGGCACGACCGGGCGGTCTGCCGGACCGCTTCGGCCAGCGGACACCCGAGTCGCTCGCTGACTGACCACGCCCGAGCCAGGGACGCGACGTCGGGGTGCCCACTGCGTTGGGCCAACCGCTCCCACGCCGGACCGAGAGGCCGGCCGTCGGCGGCGGCTCGCATCACCGGCACCAGCAGCCCACTGTCGTGAGCATCCGGGACGCTCAACCATGCCGCCCGCAGCGCCTGAGCAGGGGTGAGGCCGGCCCCCAGCGCAGGCGCAAGCGCGTCGAGCAGAGCCAGCGCCTGGTCGTCGGTGACCTCGATCGAGCCATCCGGCCACCGCCGCCCGCTTATCGCCCGCAGCACCCGAGCCCGTGCTCGCACGGCCACGCACCGAGCAGTCCGACGCTGGGTCGATGCTGCCGGCGCACGCTGCTGGACAAGGGCTGCGATCGCTCGGGAGACACCGCTGCGTGGCCACAGCATGATCGCGGCCGCCGCCAGTGTCGGCCCGAGGAGTCCGGCGCTGCCCAGCACACCTAGCTCCCGGCGAGCAGCTGTAGCAGAGCAGCGTGAGCGGGGCCAGGGATCATCCGATCGCCTCGCCTGGTCAGGGCAGGCCGGACGACGGCCTCACTTGCCCGCCCGTGGAGCATCGCCACCTCCGCCACCTCGCGCAGACCCTCACGACGGGCCAGCTGCACCACCACCTGGATCGCCGAGCTGACCTGGGTGCGCACGGCCGCCGTGTCGAGCCCAGCGAGGGCTCCCAGCGCCTCGAACCTGGCCAGCACGTCCTGGGCGGAGTTGGCGTGGACCGTCCCGCACCCACCCTCGTGACCCGTGTTGAGAGCAGTCAGCAGCTCCCGCACCTCCGCCCCCCTCACCTCTCCGAGCACCAAGCGGTCGGGCCGCATCCGCAACGACTGCCGCACCAAGGTGGCCAGATCGATCTCTCCGCGCCCCTCCACGTTGGGGCTGCGGCCTTGCAGGTGGACCACGTGCGGGTGCTCGATCCGCAGCTCCCGGGTGTCCTCCACCACCACGATCCGCTCCTGAGCAGGCACCAGCGCCAACAGCACGGCCAGGAGCGTCGTCTTGCCGGTGCCCGTGCCGCCGCCAATAACGAACGACACCCGGCGCGCGACCAACGCTGTCAGCACCGATGCCACCGCATCATCGACCATCCCCCATGCCCGCAGGTCGCTCAGCGTCGGCATCACCCGACGGGGCACCCGCAGGCTCACGTGGGCGGCTCCCTCGACCAGCGGCGGGAGCACGGCGTGCAAGCGGGCGCCGCCGGGCAGCAGTCCGTCAACGTAGGGGGCCGAGTCGTCCAGCCGCCGACCCGCCAGACCGGCCAGCCTCACCGCCAGCCGGCGCAGCGCCCGGTCGTCGCCCAACGAGACCCCCGTGGCCTCCAGCCCGCGCCCGCGGTCAACCCACACCCCTGACGTGCCGTTGACGAGCACGTCCGTGACTCGCTCGTCGGCCACGAGATCGTGGAGCGGACCCAGGCCAAGCAGCGTTGTCTGCAGCTCGATCCCCAGCTGCGCACTCCCCTCGCTACCCAGGTGCACGCGGTGGGTGGCGGCCACCTGCTCGACCAGCTGCGCGGTGGGCAAGCGGCCGAGGCGGATCTGCTCCACGACAGCCGGGTCCAGCGTGCTCATGCCGCACCACGTTGCTGCACCAGGATTGTGGCCAGGACCTCATCGGCCGCCCGCCGCACGGGACCTGCGGCAGCACCCACCGGGCGGGCCGTCGTCAGCGCCCGGGCAACCTCAGGGTCGTCCCCCACCACCCCTAGCACCGGTAGGTCGAGCGCCCGCGAGATGGCCTCGCTCGCCGCGGCGTCCGACGACCGGACCAGGGCACCGACCACGTGCGGTGCCGCAGGACGGCCCGTGAGACCGAGCGCGTCCATACCGACCTTCGCAGCCGCGACCCCGGTAACTCCAGCACCGATGACCAGGACGACATCGCTGCAGTCACCTAGCCAGGACCGTGCCTCGGCTCGACCCGGGCCAGGTAGGTCCACCACGGTGAGGTCCACCGCCGCTGCTAGCTGGCGCCACACGAAGGTGTCCTGCACCGGATGCACTGACGGCGGCAGGGAGCTGCCCCAGGACAGGACGGCGCAGCCGGCGTCAGCGGGCAGCCGACGCAGCACCCCGCCCGTGTCCAGATCGCCCCGTGCACCGCACAGCTGCGACCACCCGAGGTCTCCGGCGAGGTCGTCGCCGAGCAGCAGGTCCAAGCCACCACCGAGCGGGTGTCCGTCGACCAGCAGCACCGTGCGCCTGGTCTGCGCGGCCCGCACGGCGAGAGCGGTCGCAACGGTAGAGGCACCGACGCCTCCGGAGAGCCCGAGGACTCCGATGACGTGGGCAGGCGAGGAAGGGTCCATGCAGACAGGATGTCCCGCCTGTCCGTGCACACCCAGACCCCGACGCAGACCTGTGGACACGGCCGTCGTCGCGGGAGGGGTGTGGACGGCACCACAAAAAGCTGCGAAATAGGGGACGGCCCCGGCTGGGGGGGTAGCCGGGGCCGTCGACGCTCGGAACCTGGGGGGGTGGCCCCGAACGCCCGCGCTCGACCCCGAAGGGGAACGCTGTGTGGACAATTATGCACGGCGGCAAAGGCTTCTGCAAACACCGTCGGGGGCGCGTTGTCGCCTCCCTGCGCGGGCCTCACGAACGCCTCGCAAGCGAAGACACCCCGGAGTCCGGGGTGTCTTCGCGGCGGCGGCGAACGAGGGATCAGAGCGTGCTCTCATTTGCCGTCGGGTTGGGACGAGCCCAGCCAGACCGGTCCATCAGTGGACTGCCCGCGCGTGGGTCCTCAGGCCACCGCCACCGGAGGCTTCCAACAAGTCAGAACCCTCACCCACAGGTGTACACCCGCACCACCCTGCGCACAAGTGGTGATGACATCGCTGCAGGTCACAGTGCTAACAACGGTTAGCCTGTCCGTCCGGCAAGGATCGCGCCGGCCAACCGCTCGCCTTCGTCGGCGCCGTCCACCACGGCCTGGGCGCAGTGCAGCAGCCACAGCCTGACGCCCTCCGGACCCCCGCTGACGTATGCCGTCAGCGCCCCCCGGTAGTCAGCCCCTACCGTGTGTGCGTGGCCGGCTTCGGGCACCAGTGCCCCCGTGGTGTCCAAGCCTCCGGCGCGCAGCACGACCCGCTCCATGGCTCGGGCAACCAGACCGTTGCCCGCCACGAACGGCCGCAGCGACACGATCTCGGCGTGCACGACGGCAGCCACCAGCAGCGTGGGCGATCGGCCGCTGGGGAGGGCGCGCACCAGGTCCATCACCCCGGCCAGTCGCTGCTCCACCTCTTGCGGTGCTGGAGCAGGACCCAGCTCGACCCACTCCCGGCTCTGCTCCCCCCCCTGGCGCGGACGCCCCACCTGCTCGGCCGGCAGGAGGGGCGACCCCGCCGCGAGATGCAACCGGGTCAGCACCTGCAGCGGCGCTGCCAGGGCGGCCACCCCCACGTGCTCGGTGGCCGCAGTGACCTGCACCGCGGCGCGCAGCGTGCGCCATACCGGGTCCGGCTCGTCCGGCCACGAACGTGCCCCTCGCAGCAGGTCACGCACGACTGGCAAGCTGCCCCGGGAGCCGGCGACCTCCGCTCCCTCCAGCAGCGCCGACGCGGCCGCGCCCCGGGCCCGCGACTCTGCGCCTGCCTCGGCGGTCCGCCTGCGCAAGGCTGCGTGCCAGCGCAGCTCGGTGCACGCTGCCCGGGCCGCCGCGACGGCTTCGCCCACTTCCGGCATACCGGCCAGTGCGGAAAGCGGGTCGGGCCCGTCCTGGTTCAGGGGGCGAGCCGGATCGGTCACAGGCGCCACCCTACGCGGGTCCAGGTTGCCGAATGCGGCGCGAGTAGATTGAGTAGGACCAGCGGTCGATGACGATCAGGAGGCACCGTGTCCGAGGAAACTCTGTCCAATCTGCTCAAGGAACAGCGCAGCTTCCCTCCGACTGAGGAGTTCACCGCGCAGGCCAACGGCACCCAGGCGCTCTATGACGCGGCCGCGCGGGACCGGGAGGGCTTTTGGGCCGACCAGGCCCGGGAGCTGCTGCACTGGGAGACCGACTTCTCGCAGACCCTCGACTGGTCACAGCAGCCTGTGGCGAAGTGGTTCGTCGGGGGTGAGCTCAACGCCTGCGTCAACGCCGTGGACCGGCACGTGGCGGACGGCCGGGGCGACCAGGTCGCCATCCACTTCGTCGGCGAGCCCGGGGACACCCGCGACCTGACGTATGCAGACCTGCACGAGCAGGTCCAGCGCGCCGCCAACGCGCTGGTCGAGCTCGGGGTCCAGTCGGGCGGCCGGGTGGCGATCTATCTGCCGATGGTTCCCGAGGCCGCGGTGGCGATGCTTGCGTGCGCCCGGATCGGGGCGCCGCACTCGGTGGTCTTCGGCGGCTTCTCAGCCGACTCGCTGCGGGCCCGGATCGCCGACGCCGAGGCCAAGGTCGTGATCACCGCCGACGGCGGCTACCGCAAGGGCAAGCCCTCCTCGCTCAAGCCGGCGGTCGACGCGGCGATCAGCGGCGAGAGCACGGTCGAGCACGTGCTCGTCGTGCAGCGCACCGAGCAGGAGGTGGAGTGGGACGACAAGCGCGACGTGTGGTGGCACGAGGCCCTGGAGGCCGCGTCGCCGGAGCACGAGGCGCAGGCCTTCGACTCTGAGCACCCGCTGTTCATCCTCTACACCTCCGGCACGACCGGTAAGCCCAAGGGCATCTTCCACACCACCGGCGGCTATCTCACCCAGGCGGCGTTCACCAGCAAGTACGTGCACGATATCCACCCCGACACCGATGTCTACTGGTGCACGGCCGACGTCGGCTGGGTCACCGGCCACTCCTACATCGTCTACGGCCCGATGGCGCTCGGGGCGACGCAGGTGATGTACGAAGGGACCCCCGACACCCCGCACCAAGGCCGGTGGTGGGAGATCGTGGAAAAGCTGGGAGTGACCATCTTCTACACCGCTCCCACCGCGATCAGGGCCTGTATGAAGTGGGGCAAGGAGATCCCCGATGGCTTCGACCTGTCCTCGCTGCGGCTGCTCGGGTCGGTGGGCGAGCCGATCAACCCCGAGGCGTGGATGTGGTACCGGGAGGTGATCGGGGCCGGGACCGCTCCGATCGTCGACACCTGGTGGCAGACCGAGACCGGCGCGATCATGATCAGCCCGCTGCCGGGGGTGACCGCCACCCGGCCGGGCTCGGCCCAGCTCGCGATCCCTGGGATCGTGGTCGACGTCGTCGACGAGGCCGGTGAGTCGGTGCCGGACGGCTCCGGCGGCTATCTGGTCGTCACCGAGCCGTGGCCGGCGATGCTGCGCGGCATCTGGGGTGACCCGCAGCGGTATGCCGACACGTACTGGTCGCGCTTCGAGTACACCTACTTCGCCGGGGACGGAGCCAAGAAGGACGACGACGGCAACATCTGGGTGCTGGGCCGGGTGGATGACGTGATGAACGTCTCCGGGCACCGGCTGTCCACCACCGAGATCGAGTCGTCGCTGGTGTCTCACCCGAAGGTGGCCGAGGCTGCCGTCGTGGGCGCCACCGACGACATGACGGGCCAAGCGGTCTGCGCCTTCGTCATCCTGCGCTCCGACGCGGTCGAGGCAGCGGAGGCAGACGACGAGGCAGCGGAGGCGTTGACCACCGAGCTGCGCAACCACGTCGGCGAGCAGATCGGGGCGATTGCCAAGCCCCGGCAGATCATGGTGGTGGCGGAGCTGCCCAAAACCCGGTCCGGAAAGATCATGCGCCGGCTGTTGCGCGACGTGGCCGAAGACCGCGATGTCGGAGATGTCACCACCCTGGCCGACTCGACCGTCATGGACAAGATCAAGGCGGGTATGACAAGCGGATAGGAAAGAACATCGCTTTCATGCAGAAGTTTTGCCAAACCTTGACTCAAAATGGCTCGCTGCACGACGCCTGACCAGGCATGATTAGCGCAACGGCACGGAGCCTCGCGCAAGCGCTGGCCCACTGGCTGTCACGGGACCAGTGCAGTGTCGCAAGGTGCCCACCCGGCACAAACAGGGGGTGTCGGGTGGGCACCAACATGTTTGCCCATGCTGTGGCTCGAAGAGGAACCTCCTCGGGGCAGCCCAGCTGAGGCCCACGGGCACGCCGTGGCCAGACGTGAGGCATCTCTCAGTCCTGATCCGGGCTCACCACTACCCGCTGCCGTGCGGGTGCCTTGGGCAGCGGCTACAGTCGCCCCATGGCTACCAGCATCGAGTCGGCGCAGGCACGCACTCGCGACTCCCAGCGCCCTGACCCCGAGCGATCCATCGGCCAGCTTGTCTCTGACGTCTCGGCTGACGCGTCCGCCCTCGTCCGCGGCGAGATCGAGCTGGCCAAGGTCGAGATCAAGAGAGACGTCGCCCATGCAGGCAAAGGCGCGGGCATGTTTGCCGGCGCAGCCGTCCTCGGCGCCTACGGCTTCGGCCTGCTGCTGCTCGCTCTGGCCTGGCTCATCGCCGTCTGGCTGCCGGTGTGGGCCGGCCTGCTCATCGTGGCCGTAGTCCTGTTCATCGGCGCGGCCGTGCTCGCTCTCATCGGCAAGAAGCAGATCACCCAGGTCAAGGGCAAGCCCGTGAAGACCATCGACAACGCGCAGAAGACCGTCGCCGCGGTCAAGCCGTCGAAGTAGACCGAACCAGCTGCGCGGGTCAACCGGGGAGGTCTCGCACGTCGGCAGCGTCCCACTCCTGGCTGATCCCGGCCAACAGCAGCACCTTGTCGAGCAGTCCAGCGGTGAACCCCCAGACCAGGACCCCCTGCACCGTGAACGCCGGCCCGACGTAGCCGCTGGGATGACGCACCCGGTGGCGGTGCGCGGGATCGAGCAGCTCGTCTACCGGCACCAAGAGCACTTGCGCCACTTCGGCCGGCTGGCGCACCCACACCGGGCTGGGCTCGCGCCACCAGGCCAGCACCGGAGTCACGTCGTACCCGCTGACCGGGATGTGCAGCGCGGGAAGGACGGAGACCACGTCGACCCCACCGGTGTCCAGGCCGACCTCCTCAGCCGCCTCACGCAGCGCGGTGTCGGCAAGATCGGAGTCACCGGGCTCGTGAGCGCCACCAGGGAAGGACACCTGACCCGGGTGGGACCGCATGCTGTGGGACCGCTCGGTCAGCAGCACCTGCGTGCGACCGTCGGCACCCGGACCGAACAGCAGGAGCACCGCGGACTGCCGGCGCCCACCCCCGGCCGGCGGCACGAACGCGCTGAACCACTGTGCCGGCACATCTTGGACCTGGGTGATCAGGTGGTCCATCCAGGCCGGTCTGCTCACCGAGGAGGCCCGGTGCGCACCAAGGACTCGGCAACCCCGGGATCGGTCTCGCCCACCCCGTAGGAGGGGCACCAGGACGCCACCGGGCACGCCCCGCAGGCGGGACGGCGCGCGTGGCAGGTGCGCCGACCGTGGAAGATCAGCACGTGCGACAGCTGGGTCCACTCCCGCCGCGGGACCAACGCACCGACGGCGCGCTCGACCTTGACGGGGTCCTCCAGGTCGGTCCAGCCCAACCGTCGCGCCAGCCTGCCGACATGCGTGTCCACCGTGATGCCCGGCACACCGAAGGCGTCACCGAGCACGACGTTGGCGGTCTTGCGACCGACCCCGGGCAGGGTGACCAGGTCGGCCAGTCGAGCCGGCACCGCGCCGTCGAACCGCTCGACCAGGGCCGCGCTCAGCTTGAGCAGAGCCTCGGTCTTGGCGCGGAAGAAGCCCGTGGGCTGGATGATCGCCTCGACGTCCTCCCGGGTGGCCGCAGCCATCGCCGCGGCGTGGGGATAGCGCGCGAACAGCGCGGGGGTGACGGTGTTGACCCGCACGTCGGTCGTCTGGGCCGACAGCACGGTGGCGACCAGCAGCTGGAACGCGTCGTCGAAGTCCAGCTCGCAGTGCGCGTCGGGGTATCGCTGGGCCAGCGCCCGGTAGGTCCGGCGGGCCCTACGGGTGCGGGCCAGCGGCGACTCCTCGGACATGTCGAGGCCTCGGGGCGTTCGGCCGGAGCGACCAGGGTGGGGGGTGGATGTCACCCGCCGAAGCCTACGACCCCCGTGTGTCACCCCTGCCCCATTCGGCCCTTTGGTGGCAGGATGAACGTCGTGGACCCACACATCGTGATGCAGGCGCCACTGTTCGCGGCCCTCGACGAAGAGACGGCCCGGCGGCTGATGGCGTCCATGTCGCCGCACTCGCTGCCCCGCGGCGAGCGACTGTTCCGCGAGGGCGATTCGGGCGACTCCCTCTACGTCATCACCTCCGGCAAGGTGAAGCTCGGCCGCGCCAGCACCGACGGCCGGGAGAGTCTGATATCGGTGCTCGGCCCGGGTGAGATGTTCGGCGAGCTCAGCCTCTTCGACCCCGGGCCCCGGCTGACCAGCGCGGTCGCTGTCTCGGACACGGCGCTGATCGGGCTGGACAACGACCGGCTGCGCGCATTCATCGACGACCACCCAGCCGTGGCCATGCAGATGCTCGCCGGGTTGGCCCGACGCCTACGCCGCACCAACCAGGGTATGTCGGACCTGGTCTTCACCGACGTGCCCGGCCGGGTCGCCAAGGCCCTGCTCGATCTGGCTGCCCGCTTCGGGCGACCACTGCAGGACGGGGTGCGGGTCGAGCACGACCTGACCCAGGAGGAGCTGGCGCAGCTTGTCGGAGCCTCCCGCGAGACGGTCAACAAGGCGCTGGCCGACTTCGTGGCGCGCGGCTGGCTGTCGCTCGGCGCCAAGTCCGTGACCTTGTTGGACCTCGACCGGCTGCGCCGCAGAGCACGCTAGTCGCTACTGCTTCCCGTCGGCCAGACCGAGGTAGGTCAGCTGGGCAAGCACACTGAGCCGGGCCGCGGGCCACACCTCGTGCGGCACGTCGGCATACACACTGCGCACCACGGCATCGGCCAGATCGCCCTCGTCGTTGTCATCGCCGCCGCCACTCCCCTCCCTACCCCCGTCCCCATCGCGTTGTATCGCTGCCGCCGCTTCGCGCACCTGCTCCAGCCGCTCCCGCCGGTGCTGCAGGTAGAACTGCACCACCCCCTCGGCGTCGGGCACGACCGGCCCGTGCCCCGGCGCCAGACTGCTCACCTGCCCGGATCCGGTCAGCCGGGCAAGCCGCTCCAACGACGCCAGGTATGCCGCGAGCTGGCCATCGGGGTGCGCGACCACCGTCGTGCCCCTCCCGAGCACGGTGTCACCCGTCAGCAGCACCTGCTCGGCCGGCAGCAGGAAGCTCACCGAGTCCAGCGTGTGCCCCGGTGTGCGGACCACGAGGATCTCCAGCCCTGCGACCCTCAGCAGCTCACCCTCGGCGAGGTCGTCGTGCCCGGACCCCACCGCGCGTACCGGGGCACCGGTCAGCTCCCCAAAGCGCGCCGCCGACTCGGCGTGGTCGGCATGGTGGTGAGTCAGCAGGGTCAAGGCGACCCGGGCGCCGCGCCCCTGCACATCCGCCAGCACGGCGCCCAGATGACCCTCGTCCAAAGGCCCGGGGTCGACGACGACGACCTCCTGGCTGCCCGGCTCGGCCAGGATCCAGGTGTTGGTGCCCTCGAGTGTCATCGGCGAGGGGTTGGGGCACAGCAGGCACCGGGCGCGCTCGCCCCACGGCCCCCCCCGCCAGGGCGCGCTCGTGGGGTCTTGAGCCTGCTGCACGCCGCTACTCCCCCGCCGCTGGCTTGTCAGCGATCGGTATGCCGTGGCCGCGGTCGTCGACCGGGGCTCGCATCCATAGCGAGCCGTGGTGCTGGACCGGCCACGGCAGCACCGAGTGCAGTCCCGGGCGCTGCACCAGCACGTCGCCGACCTGTGCGGCCGCGGCCAGCTGCTCGGCCAGCACCTGGGTGGGCGGCAGCATCAGCTCCGCACCGCTGCTGCGCTCGGCCAGGGCGTCGGCGGCCGCGACCCAGCGGGAGCGCACCGACTCGGTGGTGCACCCATCGGCGACCTGGGCGGACGGCATACCGGCGGCGAAGAAGACAGTGTCATAGCGGCGCGGCTCGCACTCCGGGGTGATCCACCGGCCGACGGCGCTCAGCAGGTCGGCCCGCAGCACCAGGTGGCGGCGGACGAGCAGCTCGGTCAGCGAGCTGGTGCGGTCGAGCAGGGACGCCCGGTCGCTGCGCCACGAAGGGTCACTCAGATCGTCAACCAGCCCTCCCCCATGGGGGCCTGCGAGCAGCACCCCGCACTCTTCGAACAGCTCACGCACCGCGGCGAGCACCACCTGCCTGGCCGCAGCCTGCGGCATACCGAGGACTCCGGACCACACCGACGGTGCCGGCCCCACCCAGGGCACGTCGATGTCGGCGTCGCGAGGGTCCACCCCGCCTCCGGGATAGGCCAGCACGTCGGGGGCGAAGGCCATCGTGCTCGCCCGGCGCTGCACAAAGACCTCGATGCCGCGGGCGCCGTCGCGCAGCAGCAGCACACTGGCCGAGGGCCGCGCCGGCACAACGGGACGGTCGGGGTCGGCCAGCCAGGACCCGGCCGAGGAGACCAGCGCTGCAGGCATCGGGAAGTCCCGGTAGGCAGCGCCCGGGCCGGTCATCTCAGTCGCGCACGGCGACGGTGATCTCCACCTCGACGGGGGTGTCCATCGGCAGGACCGCGACGCCGACCGCCGAGCGGGCGTGCACCCCGGCGTCGCTGAAGGCCGCACCGAGCAGCTCGCTGGCGCCGTTGACCACCCCGGGCTGGCCGGTGAAGGCGGGGTCGCTGGCCACGAAGCCGACGACCTTGACCACGCGCACGACCCGGTCCAGGTCGCCGACGACGGACTTGACCGCGGCGATGGCGTTGAGGGCGCACAGTCCGGCCAGCCGCTTGGCCTCCGCCGGGTCGACCAGCCCGGCGCCCTCGCCGACCTTGCCGGTGGCCGGCAAGGCACCGTCGACGAACGGCAGCTGCCCGGAGGTGAAGACCAGCTCGCCGTGCTGCAGCGCGGGGACGTAGGCGGCTACGGGAGCAGCGACCTCGGGCACGCTCAGGCCCAGGTCGGCCAATCGCTGCTCCACCACACCGGAGGGCTCGGTCACGACGTGGGCCGCTTGAGGTAGGCGACCAGACTGGTACCGTCCGGGCCGGGGACCACCTGGACGAGCTCCCACCCGTCGGAGCCCCACTGGTCCAGGATCTGCTTGGTTGCGTGGATGATCAACGGCACGGTGGCGTACTCCCAGTTAGACATGCGCCGACTCTAGCGCCGCGCCCGCAGGGAGCGCAGCGGGTCCATCGGGGCCAGCTCGGACGGCACCGATCCGGTGACGATCTGCTCGGCCAGCAGCTCGGCCGTGGCCGGTCCCTGGCACATGCCCCACATGCCGTGCCCGCCATGCACGTAGACCCCGGGCGCCGCGGTCGCGCCGACGAGCGGGAGCCCGTCGACGGTCACCGGCCGGGCACCCACCCACTGCTGGCGGCGGTGGTCCAGGTCGATGCCGGCCAGCAACGGTCGGGCGGCTGCGACGATCGCCTCGATCCGGGCAGGGTCCAGCGGGGCGTCGGATGGCCGGAACTCCATCGTCCCGCCGATCCGCAGTCCGTCTGCCAGCGGCGAGGCGACCACGCGCTGCCGAGGGAAGTAGACCGGCACCTGGATCTCTCCCGTGCCGTCGCCGGCCGCGGCGGCACCCCCCGGTGCACCTTCGGCGCCGACGGTGAAGGAGTAGCCCCGCCCGGCCTGCAGCGGCACCCGCACTCCATACCCCTTGGCCAGTTCGGGCATCCAGGCGCCACTGGCCAGCACGACCGCGTCCGCGAGCACCGGTGTGGCGCCGAGCACGTCCACCGCGATCCCGCCCGGCCCGTGCCGCAGCCGGCGCACCTCCGCGCCCTCACGGACGACGCCGCCTTGATCCCGGACCGACCCGGCCAGGGCCGAGACGTAGCGCCCGGGGTCGATGGTCCGCTGGCCCTGCAGGGACAGGCCGAACGAGACGACCGACGCCAGTCCCGGCACTAGGGCATGCAAAGTCTGTGCGTCGACCTCGCTCACCGGCACGTGCAGGCCGGCAGAGCGGACCAGCTCCAGCTCGTGTAGCAGCGGCTCGGCATGCGCAGGGTCGGTGAAGGCGGCCAGGATCGGGCCAGGCCGGGAGCGCACGTCCGGCGGCACGGTCGCGTCGAGGCGGTCGTATGCCGTCAGCACCCGCTGGTTGACCGGCACCAGCGCGGCCAGGGTGCGCCGCCAGGTCGCCGTGGTGCAGTGCGCTGCGAACCGTGCCAAGAAGGCCCAGAGGCGGGGGTCGGCGGTCAGCGGGATGTGCAGCGGCGCCGTGGGGTCGCGCAGCGCCCGCACCCCCTGGAGCAGCACCGACGGCTCAGCGAGGGGGATGGCCAGCCCCGGGGTGATCCAGCCCGCGTTGCCCCACGACGAGCCGGCAGCGACGGCGGACCGCTCCAGCACGGTGACCTGCACCTCGCGCTGCTGCAGCGCCCAGGCGATCGTCAGCCCGGCCATCCCTGCCCCCACCACGACCACGTGCCCCGGTGCTGGCGTCGTGGCTCCCATGCGGCGGACGCTAGCAGCCACCCGGCTTGCCCCCGCGACGCAGACCGGGTGGACTAAGCGGGTGCAGGAGTCAGCCGAGGTGCTCACCCGGACGGCACCGGACCCCAGTCGGATCGAGACCTACGGGGATGCGGCTCATCAGGTCTACGACGTCTACGAGCCGTTGCCCGCGGCCGCCACGGGCGTCTGCGTGATCCTGGTGCACGGCGGCTTCTGGCGGGCGGCCCACGACCGCAGGCACCTCTACCCGATGGCCGCTGCGTTGGCGCAGCAGGGCCACCGCGTCGCGCTGGTGGAGTACCGCCGCACCGGGATGCCGGGCGGAGGCTGGCCGGCGACGGGTCTCGACGTAGCCGCTGCCGTGCACACGGTGCGGGCGCAGGAGACCGGGCCGAGCACCCCGGTGGTGCTCGTGGGGCACTCGGCGGGCGGTCACCTGGCGGTCTGGGCGCTGCATCAGCCGGCCGGAGCCGGGGTCGCCGGCGCGATCTCGCTTGCCGGCTGCCTCGACCTGGGTCTGGTCCGCCGGCTCGGGCTCGGTGGCGACGCGGTGGCCGACCTGATGCACGGCATACCCGAGTCGCGGGATGCGGTCCACCGGGCCGCCGACCCGGCGCGGCTCGGACCTGCGCCTGCTGCGGTGACGGCGGTGCACGGCGACGCCGACGACATCGTGCCGGTCGCGGTGTCCCAGTCGTGGTGGGAGGCTTCGGGGCAGGTGGGAAGGGACCGGTTGACGGTGCTGCCGGGCGTGGGCCATTTCGGGGTCATCGACCCGCTGGATGACGCCTTCGGCGCGGTAAGCGAGGCTGTCGTCCAGCGTGCGCGCAGGTTCACGCCGTAACATAGCGCCCATGCGCTTTGCCACGACCCTGGCCAGGGTGACATCGCTGCTGGGGGCCTTCGTCGCCATCGCGGTGCTCATGGGACTCATCGGTGCCGGTCTGCTACTGCCCGTCATCGGGTCTGCGGGCACCGCCGCACGTGAGGGGGTCGACCTGTTCGATGAGCTGCCGGGCAAGCTCGACTCCAACCCGCTCGCCCAGCAGTCCCGCATCCTGACCGCTAACGGCAAGCTGATCTCCACCCCTGCCCTGGAGAACCGGATCATCGTCGGACTCGACCAGATCGCCCCGGTCATGCAACAGGCCCAGATCGCCATCGAGGATGAGCGCTACCGCGAGCACGGCGGGGTCGACATGCAGGCACTGGGACGCGCCTTCGTCAGCAACGCCACCACCGAGGACACCCAGGGCGGCTCCACGCTGACCCAGCAGTACGTCAAGCTCACCCTCCTGGAGGAGGCCCGCCGCACTGAGGACACCGAGGCGGAGCGTGCGCTGTATGCACGTAGCGGGGCCGCCGGCTACGTCCGCAAGCTGCGCGAACTGAAGTACGCGATCACCTTGGAGGAGCGGCTCACCAAGGACGAGATCCTCGAGGGCTATCTCAACCTGTCCTACTACGGAGACCGCGCCTACGGGGTGGAGGCCGCCGCACGGCACTACTACGGCGTCAAGGCCAGCAAGCTCAACCTCGCGGAGGCCGCCACCCTGGCGGGCATCGTCCGGGCACCGAGCACCACCGACCCGATCAACTACCCCAAGGCGGCTTTGGCCCGCCGCAACGTCGTGCTCGACAAGATGCGCGAGCAGGGGATGATCTCCGCCAAGGCGTGGAAGCAGGCCCGGGCCTCCAAGATCGCGACCAAGCCCACGGACAGCCAGCAGTCCTGTCTGAACTCCACGTACCCCTACTTCTGCGAGTACGTCACGCAGTGGCTGTTGCAGAACGACGGCCTCGGTGCCACAAAGCAGGAGCGTCTTGACGCGCTGACCACGGGTGGGTTGACCATCGAGACGACTCTCGTACCCAAGCTGGCCGAGCAGGTCAGCAAGACCACGAGGAGCAACGTCCCTCCCGGCAACCCCTACAAGCTGGCCTCCGCTGCCGCCATGGTCGAGCCCGGCACTGGCAAGGTGCTGGCGCTCGGACAGAGCTCGGAGTATGCCCTGAACCCCTCCGACGACGGGTTCAGTGCCACCTCGGTCAACTGGAGTGTCGACAAGCGCTACGGGGGCGGCGACGGGTTCCAGATCGGGTCGGTCGCCAAAGCCTTCACCCTGGTGACCGCCCTGGAGCAGGGCGTCCCGGTCGAGGCGACCCTCGCGGTCCGCAAGCCCGGGACGGTGGACGAGGAGGGAACGTGGGTCAACAACCCGCAGGACCCCCAGACGCCTAAGGGCAGGACTCGCCCCGCCGGAATTTTCTTCAAGGACGACTTCGACCCCAAGTGCACCATCGGCGAGGACTACTACTCAGTCACCAACGCCGAGGACGAGAACCACCAGCCCAGCATCACGCTGCGCCGCGCTACGGCCGTCTCGGTCAACACCGCGTTCACGACCCTGGCCTCTCAGGTGGGCACCTGCGAGATTCGCGACACGATGGCCCGGATGGGGCTCAACAGCGGGGACGGTGACGCCTACGGTGCCGGGAAATTTAACGTGCCCGCCACCTATGTGCTGGGGGCCGACAACGCGAGTCCGTTGACGGTGGCCGCTGCGTATGCAGGCATCGCTTCGGGCGGGCTTTACTGCCCCCCCGTGCCGGTCAGCAAGATCACCGACTCCGACGGCAACGACCTCCCGCTCACCGTCGGGAAGTGCGAGCAGGTCGTCGAACCCGACGTAGCCGCCGGGGTGGCGGAGCTGATGCAGGGTGTGGTCAGCCTGCGAGGCTCTGGCTTCCGCGCCGTGCTGGACAATGAGCAGCCGGCCGGCGGCAAGACCGGCACCGCCGACAAGTCCACGCACACCTGGTTCGCCGGCTACACCCCGCAGCTGTCGACCGCCGTGTGGATCGGCTACCCCAACGGCCGCAACTACGAGAAGAACCTGCGCGACTTCACCCTTGGTGGCACCCGCATCGAGGGTCAGCTCTACGGCTCCAAGCTCGCGGCTCCGATGTGGAAGGAGCTGGTGAGCGCCGCACTGGACGGCAAACCGGTCGAGAACTTCGAGAAACCCTCCGAACGCATCCTGGAGGGCGAGAAGGTGCTCGTCCCCGCCGTCACGGGTCTGACCCTGTTCGAGGCTCAGAACAGGTTGAGTGACGCGGGACTGTCCGGGACCCCGATCCGGATCACCTCGTACCAACCTGAGGGCACAGTGCTTCGCACGTCACCAACGGCGTTCTCCTCGATCACGTCCGGCACCCCGGTGAAGGTCTTCGTGTCCAAGGCGCGCGGTAGCGAGCAACAGACCGGAACCTCCGGTGGCGAGGACGGCTGAGGTCACTCACTCGCGCTGATCAGCTTGCCTCCAGGGCACGCCGGACCGCTGCGGCCACCCGACCGCCCTCGGCTCGACCGGCCACCTGGGGTTGAAGCACCTTCATCACCTGGCCCATCTGCTGCATACCACTCGCCCCGGTCTCCGCGACGGCCGCCCGCGCCATCCGATCCAGCTCTGCATCGTCGAGCTGGGCGGGCAGGTAGCCCTCCAGGACGGCCAGCTCGGCCTCCTCGCGCTCGGCCAGCTCGGGGCGGCCCGCGTCGATGTAGGCGCTCGCCGCCTCCCGCCGCCGCTTGGCCTCTTTGCCCAGAACAGCGATGACGTCGCCGTCGCTGAGCTCCCGATGCGTCTTGCCGGCGACCTCGGCATTGGTCACCGAGGTCAGCGCCATCCGCAGGGTGGCGGAGCGAACCTTGTCCTGCTCACGGATCGCGGTGTGCAGGTCGCGCCGGAGGGTGGCCTTGAGGTCGGAAGTGGCGGTGCTCATGGCTCCAGTCTCGCACCGCGCCGAGGTGCGGCGCCGCCCCTTTTGGCATGATCGCCCTCATGCACCCGGTATGCCGCCTGGCCGTCCCGCTCTTCGGCGCCGGCGCGGGGGTGCTCGCCTGGAGCATGCTCATCGAGCCGCGGGCTTTCGCCCTGCGCCGGGTCGACGTGCCCGTGCTGCCTCCAGGCGCCGCGCCTCTGAGGATCCTGCACGTCAGCGACCTGCACCTCACCCCGTCGCAGGCCTACCGCGCCGACTGGCTGCGCAGTCTGGAGGCGCTGGAGCCCGACCTAGTCGTCAGCACCGGCGACAACCTTGCGCACCAGGATGCCGTGCCCGCCGTGCTGGACGCCTATGGAGGTCTGCTGGAGCGTCCCGGTGTCTTCGTGCTGGGGTCCAACGACTACTTCGCGCCGAGCCTGAAGAACCCGCTGCGCTATCTCAACGACAGCCACCCCCGCGGCGCGGCGTTGACCCCGCACCGGGTCCCGACCCGAGAGCTCGTCGACGGCTTCGTCGCCGCCGGCTGGAGCGACCTCACCAACGCGCGGATCCGCCGCACGGTGGGCGGCCTGAACCTGGATCTGGTAGGAGTCGACGACCCGCACCTGGACCTCGACCGCTACGACGTGGTGGTCGGTGCTGCAGCGCCGATCGCGGACCTGACCATCGGGGTGACGCACGCGCCGTACCAGCGGGTGCTCGACGCCATGGCGGCTGACCATGCTGCGCTGATCCTTGCCGGGCACACCCACGGCGGCCAGGTGTGTCTGCCCGGCAAGGGTGCCCTGGTGACCAACTGCGACCTGGACACCGCTCGCGCCAAGGGACTGTCGCGGTGGTGGCCCGGGGCGGGCGCCGCACCGTCAGGGACGGTCGCGCCGGACAACTCGGCATACCTGCACGTCTCCGCCGGTCTCGGAGCCTCGCCATACTCGCCGATGCGGCTGGCGTGCCGTCCTGAGGCGACCCTGCTCACCCTGCGCGAAGCCCGCCGACGCGGCCCGGCAACCGATTCGGTCGCCTCCTAGGCAGTGGGCTATCGTTGCCGACGCTGCGCGCCCCGATGGGACGCGTGCCACGGGGTGTGGCGCAGCTTGGTAGCGCGCTTCGTTCGGGACGAAGAGGTCGCAGGTTCAAATCCTGTCACCCCGACCACTGGCACAAAGGGACGTTGACCTGCAGAAACGGAGGATCGGCGGCCCTTCTCGTTCGCCTCCTCGTGCCTTCAACGTGCCATGAGGTTTCACTCACCAGGTGGTCCTGGGAGCTCCGATCCCGTGGGGCCGGCCAACCGGTGCGACCTCCGGCCACCACCGCCAGGCACACATCCCAGCCGTGCGCTAATATCGAAACCACGTCGGAACGACGGCGTTCGCTCGTCGCGATGCACGGGAAGGGTTGGAATGGTTACCGCGAATACAGGTCATCGAGCACGTGCCACGTCGGACGCGCGCCCGCGCCGACCGGAGGAGTGGACGGTGCCGCAGATCACGGGGTACCTCAACGACAACCTTGGCCCCAAACTCGTGGCCTACATGATCGGCAAAAGCGCGCAGACGGTGGCGCGATGGGCAGACGGCACCCAGGCGCCGCCGCAGCCCGATGTCGAGCGCAGGCTTCGAGGAGCCTTCCAGGTCGTCCAGCTCCTCGTCGAGACCGACTCCCGCCACGTCGTGCGGGCATGGTTCATCGGCATGAACCCCCAGCTGGAGGACCGCAGCCCCGCAGAGGTCGTCGCGTCGGGTGACCTCCGGGCCGTCATGGCTGCGGCTAGAGCGTTCACGTCCGGAGGATGACCTTCGCCGATCCGCACCTCGTTGCGGCCCCAGACACAGTGTGGCGGGTCGCCCGACTGGGCAAGGGCACCGAGTTCTCCGAGATCGATCCGGTCGATGCCTTGTCCCTGAACGCGGGCAACCGATTCGATGTGGTCGGCGGAGGCGTCCTCTACGCCTCGACGTCGCTCGAGGGCTGCTACCGAGAAGTCCTGGCGCGCCTGCGGCCAGCCCCGGGCATGGCCGACCTGGACGAAGATAACAACAGTCACATGCGAGCGGGCAACGTCGCCGCGTCATGGCGGGAGAACCGGCGCCGGTTCGCGTTCGGACTACCTGACGCCCTGCCCTTCGTCGACGTCGAGCACCAGCACACCTGGAACGTTCTCGAGGCGGCCCTGGCGGTGCCAGCAGGTGTGAACCACCTCGACGTCGGACACGTGCGCGGACCCGACAGGCTCCTGACGCGCGCGCTCGCGGCCTGGGTCTACTCGCAGACGGACGAGGAGGGCGCGCCCCTCTACTCGGGCGTGCGCTACCTGTCACGCACCGGAGACTTCGAGTGCTGGGCCATCTTCGACGGCACCACCGTGCTCGAGGTGGCACCAGCCGGCGAGCTCACCCTGCACGACGAGGCGCTCCAGCGCGTTGCAGTCGCCTACGGCCTGACCCTGCACTGACCGGCTGCAGCCCTACTTGACAGCGAGACTGCATAAGCGCTACCGGCCCTACTCCTCCAAAGGCCATCCCGAAGAGTCACCCCCGCGACGCCTGGCTCGACGCTCACCCCGAGCACCATCCCGACAGCCGCCACGGAAGCGATCCGTCCGCCGGCGACCTCGCTCTCCGCCGACCGCTCAATCCTCGCTGCGCTCGAACGGAACACACCTAGTGTCGCGTGTTGTAAGTGACTTTACGGTTCGTGTTTGGGAGAATGGGGTATGTCTGTTGCTGCCCCGCTGGTGCTGCGTGCTGGTGATGAATCCACGCTGACGTCGATGACCCGATCGTCCACGGTGGAGGCCGGTCTGGCCCAACGCGCCCGGATCGTGCTGTTGGCCTCCCAGGGTGTCTCGAACACGGCGATCGCGGGCACGGTGGGGGTGTCCCGGCCCACGGTGATCGACTGGCGTTCCCGGTACGCCGCGGGCGGGGTGGGCGCGCTGAAGGACCTGCCCCGGTCGGGTCGCCCCAGCCGGATCGATGACCTGGCCGTGGTGGTCGAGACACTGGTAGGTCCACCGAAGGAGTTGGGGGTGACGCACTGGTCGGCCCGCCTGCTGGGTCAGCACCTGGGGATCTCGTTCGCCTCGGTGGCCCGGATCTGGCGTGAGCACGACCTGAAGCCGTGGAAGCGAGAGACGTTCAAGTTCTCCACCGACCCCGAGTTGGAGGCCAAGGTCCGCGACGTCGTCGGCCTCTACCTCAACCCACCGGAGCGGGCGGTCGTGCTGTGTGTGGACGAGAAGACACAGATCCAGGCGTTGGACCGGACCGCGCCGATCCTTCCGTTGCGGCCCGGGCTGCCGGAGAAGGCCACCCACGACTACAAACGCAACGGCACCACCAGCCTGTTCGCCGCCCTGGAGGTCGCCACCGGGCGGGTCACCGACGCCTGCTACCAGCGGCACACCCACGCCGAGTTCCTGGACTTCCTCAAGCTCGTGGCCAAGGCCCACCCGAGGGTCAAGCTGCACGTCGTGGCCGACAACTACGCCACCCACAAACAC